>Ga0315533_1000798_pt1 | contig 25696 bp, 30 predicted proteins | sample SalMarSW160130MG_FD_203081 | JGI IMG/M metagenome (GOLD analysis project Ga0315533, IMG submission 203081) | Salt marsh sediment microbial communities from the Plum Island Ecosystem LTER, Massachusetts, United States - Salt Marsh Sediment SW1601-30 ... | reverse complement strand
ATTCATGGCTGCCTATCCTATGACCCCTGCCAGCTCTATCATGGAATATATGGCAGCCAAATCAAAAGACCTTGACTTGGTAATGGTCCACGCTGAGGACGAGATAGCTGCCATCAACATGGCTATTGGGGCTGCCTACGCTGGTGTCAGGGCCATGACTGCCACCTCTGGCAGCGGCCTTTGCCTCATGGTGGAAGGCATAGGGCTGGCGGGCATTACTGAAACACCAATAGTGATAATTGACGGGCAGCGACCAGGTCCGGCTGTAGGCCTACCCACCCGAACGGAACAGGGTGACCTTCAGTTTGTGCTTCATGCTCACCACGGCGACTTCCCCAGGGCTGTCTTGGCACCGGCTACCATTGAAGATGCCTTCTGGGTAACGATCAACGCTTTTAACTGGGCAGAAAAATATCAACTGCCGGTTATTATTTTAACCGATCAGCATCTGGCAAGCTCCTACGCCACCGTTGACCCGTTTGACCTCTCGCAGGTAACCATTGACCGCGGCATGTTATTTTCAGAGAAAGAGGATGACCCTTTGGAGTACATGAGACACAGGGTAACAAAGTCCGGTATTTCTCCCCGAGCCTTCCCCGGTCTGGGCAAGGCACTGGTGGTCACCGACTGCGACGAGCACGATGAGGAAGGACACCTCACGGAAGATGCTGGGGAGAGGACAGCACAGGTGCAGAAAAGACTGCGGAAATCTCTTTCACTTAAACAGGAAATCAACACACCACAGAAGTATGGTCCTAAAAAGGCGGAAACAACTCTTATAAGCTGGGGCAGCACTTATGGAGCTATCCACGAGGCAGTGGATATCCTGCGCAAGGAAGACGCCAGCGTCAATATGCTTCACCTCAATGAATTATGGCCTTTCCCGGCGGAGGCGGTAGCCGATGCTGTCAGTAAGGCCCGAAATAGCTACGCCATTGAAAACAATGCTACGGGACAGCTCGCACGCCTTATCAAAGCAGAAACGGGATATGATGTTAGCGGTCGAATCCTGAAATACGATGGGCGGCCCTTTACACCAGCCTATATCGCCCAAGCAGTGAGAAAGGAGGGGTGCTAAAGATGGTTACAATGTCTGATTATGCTGGACTTAAGCCGGCGTGGTGCCCAGGTTGCGGCAACTTCGGCATATTGAATGCACTAAATGGAGCACTGATTGAGATGAAGATTGAGCCTCATCAGGTTTTACTGGTCTCCGGTATCGGCCAGGCAGGCAAGCTGCCTCACTACACCAGAGGCAACGTGTTCAACTCCCTGCATGGCAGACCGGTTCCGCCAGCCATCGGCGCCAAGATTGCCAATTCTGAGTTGATAGTCATCGCCGTCAGCGGCGATGGGGATGCCTACGGCGAGGGAGGCAACCATTTTCTCCATGCTGCCCGTCGCAATCATGATATTACCTATCTGGTACATAATAATCAGGTCTACGGGTTGACCAAGGGACAGGCATCCCCCACCAGTGATGTCGGTTTTATCACCAAGACGACGCCTTACGGAGCAGCTAGCCCGGTAAATCCTATCGCCCTGGCGATAGTCAGCGGTGCCAGTTTCGTCGGTAGAGGCTTCGCCGGGGATATAGACCACCTCTCCAACGTTATTAAAAAGGGTATTACTCATCGGGGATTCGCCCTCATCGATATTCTGCAACCCTGCATCTCATTCAACCATAAGAATACCTTCCAGTGGTATCGGGAACGGGTATATAAGCTGGAAGACGAAAGGTATGACCCCAGCGACAAGAAGGCAGCACTGGAAAAGGCACTTACATGGGGAGAGGAAATTCCCATCGGAATTATCTACGAAGAAAATCTACCGGTTTACGAGGACCAGCTACCGGCACTGAGCGAGGTACCGCTGGTGAAACAGAAAATTGACCCCCGTCGAGTTGAGAAACTCTTGGCGGAATTTATGTGAGTCGACGTGATTTCGGCGATAGGAAGGTGACCAATATGAGAATAGGTCAGTTCATAGCAGAGAAAGGGAAAAGCCTTTCCTTTGAGTTTTTCCCGCCCAAGGATAAGGCAGCGGAGGATCAGCTATTTAAGAATATTGCTAGATTTGAGGCCCTCAATCCCGCCTTTGTCTCGGTAACATATGGCGCCGGTGGCGGTACGTTAAAGAATACGAGGCATGTCGTACTGCGTATTTTGCAGGCGACTCCTCTGGTCCCCATGCCGCATCTGACATGTGTCGACCAGAGTAGAGACGAGCTTAAAGCTATTCTGGAAGACTATAAGAAGCTCGGCATTGAAAATGTGCTTGCTCTCAGGGGAGACCCGCCTAAAGGAGCCGAAAAGTTCACCCCACCGAAGGACGGCTTCTGTTACGCCAAGGACCTTGTACAACTCGCTGTCTCCTTGTCAGGCTTCTCTATCAGCGTAGCCGTCTACCCGGAAGGCCACTGCGAATCGCCAAACCTGGAAATGGATATGTACTACACGAAGCAGAAAATTGAAGCCGGCGCTGACTTCGCCATAACTCAGATGTTCTTTGATAACAGTTACTTTTATGATTTTCTGGAGAGGGCAGCTAAGGCAGACATTAAAATCTCAATCATAGCAGGCATTATGCCGATTACTAACATCGATAGGACCAAAAAGTTTAGTCAAATATGTGGCGCTACCCTTCCAGATAAGATTATTCAGCAGTTTGAAAGGGCGGGTTCTACGGCTGAGGAGGCAAAAAAAGTCGGTATAGAGGTAGCTACTGAGCAATGTGCCGACCTTTTGGAGCATGGTGTGCGTTACTTCCATTTCTTCACTCTTAACCAAAGCGACGCCGTACTTCAGATAATCAGTAATCTCGGTTTGCAGAATCTAGGAGCCGAAGGAATCGGATGATTAAAAAATCAGGGTGATTTGCAGTTATGTTAAACACCATAGATGGGGACAGTAAATGAAGCAATACGCAGCATTACCTAAGGTCGAAGAACAAGGAATATTTTTAGGAGTTTGTAATATGCCAACAGTAAAAGCGTTTTTCACCAATATGTCAGTGCCCATGCCTCTGGGAAGGAAGCTGAAACTAGTGTTTCGCAATAACTTGATAAAGATTTGGCGAAGACAGAACTGTTGTGGTCATCCAGGAGAGCCAGGGTGCTGTGAGGGGTCTTCAGACAAGCACCACTCCCATGAGTAAAAAAAGAGTTCAAGTGAATGTGCCTGAGCTGCGCGACGGCGCAAGGAAGAGCGTACAGGTGTTTAAGTTTAATGGAGTAAACCATCTGGCTATGGCTACAAGGGATATGGACAAGACCATACGTTTCTGGAGGGACCTGCTGGGTATGCGATTGGTTGCCGGGTTGGGGCAACCGGGATACCGACAGTATTTCTTTCAGAATCTACTCAGCCAGGATCATCGACGAGGGTATTGAAATGTTGACGGGCGTACCTGCAGGCGAGAGACAGAAAGATGGCACCTATCCTAAGAGCACGGTTAATTACCTCGTTGACAAGCGCTTAAAGGAGATGGCGGAACGGCTCAAGGGCTTCTATGCTGAGGAGAAAAAAGAAGGCAGGTAACATAGTTGCCCTTATTCAGATATTTGATACGAGTCTCTTACAGAGTCTTCAGGAGCAACTCCTTTGTCTTATTTCAGTACTTGTTGGAGAAAATATTCAGTGTATAATCAGGGCAGTATCCTAGTACTAGTTATTAGAAAAGTATTACAATAAGAGAGTTGAATGCACAGTTGGCTTGAATCTCTGTTATTGACGTTTGTCCCCTTATTCATCGTCATCGATGCTTTCGGCAACCTACCTTTTGTCATCTCATTGAGCGAAGGAATGTCCCAGCGTGACCGGCGAAAGACGATACATGTAGCTGCGGTCACAGCTACAATTGTTGGCTTGGCATTCCTCTTCTTCGGTCAATTCATTCTGAATGTCATGGGGATTTCTGTTGGCTCATTCACGATTGCCGGAGGTCTTATCCTGCTGATACTTTCTATCAAGTACATCTTAACCGGGAAAGTGGTGGAGGTAGTCAGGGAAGAAATGATAGCCGTCGTTCCAATCGGTACACCCCTTCTCTCTGGTCCAGCGACAATCGCTACATTATTGCTCCTGGTGGGTCAGTTTCCATTGTATATAGTCTTAATATCTTTCGTGTTGAACTTGCTGATCGCTTGGGTACTCTTCCTACTGGGCAACAAGATCGTCAATTTCATGGGTAAAGGTGGGCTCAGGGCGGTTTCGAATGTATTTAATCTTCTTCTTGCTGCCATAGCAGTAGCGATGGTAATCCGTGGCCTGGAACTGCTTGGCATAATCAGTCTGAGCACTTAACCCAGACTCTGCTGGATTTTTGACTCTAAGCAGGAAGGCACTGCTGGTGGGTGTGTGACGAAAGTTGCGTACATATAGCTCAGGCAGGAATATATTTATATGTAAAAAGAAAAGTAGATATGAAGAGGAACAAGGATGACTATTTATGCCGTGCTCATGTGTTATTATCTTCTGGTCGGGTAATCACGAAGTTGTGTTCTTCAGGTCACTTAACACCGCAGGTATTAGCTCGGTGATAGCGGGATGGATATGCATGCTCGTTTGTATCTGGTCAATGCCACCGCCAGATGCCATGGCATTTATCACTTCCTGGATAAGGATGGGCGCGTAAGGGCCAATGATGTGAAAACCCAGTATCTTCCCGGTACCTGCCCCTACAACAGCTTTGGCGAAACCGTTTTCCTCCATCATGGCCTCACCCTGGGCCACGTCTGAATACTCAGCCTTGCCGACCAGAACCTTGTGTATTTTTCTGGCAGCTTCTTCAGTCATTCCTACGGATGCAATCTGGGGGTGGGAATAGACGGCATGAGGGGCAGCGCTGTAGTCCATCTTTATTTTGCTGCCATGGATGGCATTATCGGCAGCCAGCGAAGCTTCTACGTTGGCTACATGCGTAAACATCTGCTGACCGTTGGCGTCTCCCACAGCGAATATGTTCTTCCTGGTGGTTTCGAGGTACTCATCTACCTTTACAAAGCCTCTTCTGTCAAGCTCCATACCTGCTTTGTCTACCTTTAGCAGGTCAGCGTTAGACTTTCGTCCCACGGCCACCAAGATTCTCTGTGCCGTGAATTCCTTTTTCCTGCCTGCCTTTAAGTCGTTGACAATGACGGTAACACTGTGGCCATTTTCCTTCACTTCCTCAGCCTGAACACCAATGTAAACGTCCATGCGACGGTTTAACTCTTTCTTCAGAACCTCGGCTATCTCTGGCTCTTCGGTAAGGACGAGCCGGTCTGCCATTTCCAGTATGGTCACTCTGGTTCCCATGGCGGCAAAAAAGTGGCCGTATTCCACTGCAATATAGCCACCACCAATAATTATGAGACTTGCTGGCCTTTCTTTTAATTGCAGTAAGGTTTCATTGGTCAGAAAGTCCACACTATCCAAACCCTTTATCGGCGGTATCAGAGGGCGTGAACCGGAGGCGATGAAAATCTTATCGCCCTTTATTTTTTCACCGTTAACCTCAATGGTGTAATCATCAACAAAGTGTCCTTCGCCTTCATAGGAGTCTAGCTTTTCTGCGTGGGAGAGCCCCTGCTTCATGTGTTCTTGATTTTCCCGTATGAATTTTCTCATACGCTCCATGATGAAGTTGAAGTCAATATTTCTTATCTCGGCTTCAATGCCCAGCTTTCTGGCTTCCTGTATCTCGGCTATCCTGTCAGCAGCGAATATGAGCATCTTAGATGGTATACAGCCAAGATTGGCACAGGTACCTCCGAGTGGTCCTTTGTCCACAAGTGCCACACTTAGGCCATGGGCCAGGGCTTCATCGACAATATTCATTCCGCACCCTGAACCGATGACAATGACATCGTATTCTTTCATAATCCCTCCGAACTCCATTTGCCTGGTACTTAAAAGCTTCGTTAGTGGTAACAGGAAAACCAGCAGCTACCCATGCCTTTACACTACCGAGGACATTGTAAACACTCGTATAACCAGCCCGGAGCAGGATGCTCGCACCAAGCCCGGTATTGTGTCCCCCATTATAGAACACCCCAAACGCTTATGTTTTTGGTCGTGGGGGCAACAATTATCAATAGGCTATGTTGTTAGCCACCCACCGTCAATAACAATGGCAGTCCCGCTTATATAATCAGACTCCTCGGATGCCAAAAAAACGGCAAGGTTAGCAATTTCCTCCGGTTGTCCTAGTCTCCCCTTAGGAATTCTTGCCAGCACCCGCGCCAACTGACCGCCTTCTTCCTTAACTCCTTTAGACATGTCAGTATCTATCGCCCCGGGGCAAATCGCGTTCACATTTACGCCTTGGGGAGTAAGCTCCAGTGCAAGTGCTTCGGTGAGAGCCATAACACCACCTTTTGATGCCGTGTAATGAGCTATAAGAGGAAAGGCAATGCCACATCCTCCAGAAGAGATTGAGGCGATGTTAATAATGCGCCCCCATTTGTTCTTGATCATGACTCTGCCAGCAGCCCGAGCACAGAGAAACTGCCCCTTGAGATTTACGCTTAAAGTCTTATCCCAGTCCTCATCCGTAAGCTCCAGGAACGGCTTGTAAGTCAAGATTCCTGCATTGTTTACCAGGATGTCAACTCTGCCAAACTCTGCCACTGTTCTCTTGACCATATTCTCGACGTCGTCGCTGGAGCTGACGTCACACTTGAGTGCCAACCCTTTTCTCCCCAGCTCTTCTATCTCGTCAACAACCTTCTGACAATCCTCTTGGCTTATGTCACTCACAACTATATTGGCTCCTTCTCTGGCCAGAGCCAAGGCAATGGCACGCCCCATTCCTCTCCTAGCCCCAGTTACAATCGCTGTTTTGCCGCTTAGCCTCATGTTTCTTCACCTCCTTGGTTTTATGATATGCCGAACCACGCTAGATATGAGATTTCACGTCGCATATTTCATCTTTCATGCAATACCCATTGTAGGCCCCGCAGATTTCTACTCTTAGAAATACGTTCCTAACCACCGGCTGTTACTCCTGGAGCTTTGACTCAAGGTAATCTCGCAGCGCTTCCGCATTTCCGTACTCCAACCAGTATCCAGGCTTGAACGAAATTACTGGGCACGGCTTGGCACCATGCACACAGTCCGAGTGAAATTATAGTTTGCCTGCCATAGAGAAGTCATAAAATATTGATGGGAAATATTACAAAACTATGACATTTTATATCTGAGTCAAAAGCGATAAAAGCCACAGACGCAGGCCGCCCATGAGTATACAATTGTACGATAAGGAAGAAGGTGATGCACTGATTATGATTTTTCCATTATCCAGTAATTAAACTGAAGCCAAGGTTGTAGGAGCGGCGACATTGAATGACCTGGTTCTCGATGCTGACGGCACTATGTGGTTCTAGGTTAAAAAAATGGGTCTGCTTAAATATCACATTATGGTTAGACGGTGAGAACGTAGAAGTCACTCAGGTGTTATAATAAAGCAGATTTTGCTACCTCGTGGGGATATGAGGTATGGCTGTTCAGTTAGAGTTTTTGAAGAGCATTCTATACTTTTCCGATCTTGGCCTTGCTGAGCTTGAGTCGATCGGAAAGCTCGTCTTTGAGAAAACTGCTGACAGAGCAGAAATGGTCTTGCTTGAGGGTGAATCGGCTGCTAATCTGTATTTTGTCGCTTCGGGGGTGGTGAAAGTGTTCAAGACCTCGGCCGAAGGAAAGGAGCAGATCTTGAGCATCGTGCGCCCCGGGGAGTCCTTCAATGATGTCCCTATCTTTGATGGTGGTCCAAATCCCGCCAGTGCTCGGGCTATGGGCCCCGTTCTTCTTTATGGGATAAAGAGGAATGATATGGAAACTATCCTCCGGAACCATCCACAGATAGCATTGAATGTGATTAAGGTACTGGCAAGAAGAGTGCGTCACCTCGTATCGCTGATTGAGGATCTGTCTTTCAAGCATGTCATCGGCAGGGTAGCCAAGATACTCCTTGAGCACATCGGAGGTGAAATGGGCCACGGGCCACGGCTTACACAGCAAGAAATGGCAGCTATGGCGGGTACTGCTCGGGAGGTGGTGGGTAGGTCGATAAAGGCATTAGAGGATGAAGGAGCGATCAAGTTGGACCGGCATCGCATAATAATTACGGATAAAGAAGCTCTCCAAAAGATAATGGAGGTGTCCTCTTGAGACAAATATCACAGACAGATGGCAAGCTTTACTTCTAAAATAATTGGAATGGAGATTGAGAGCCGTGGCTGAAATGCCTGTTATAGACCCCCAAAAGTGTGATGGGTGCGGGTTATGCGTTGGCGTGTGCCACTGCAATGCTCTGGCGATAGTTAATAGTATTATTACCATTATTGAAACAGTGGAGTGCGACTGGTGTACAGACTGCGAAGCCGTTTGTCTCACTGGGGCCATAAGTTGCCCCTTTGAGATAATTATCCAAGAGCCCTAGAGACCAACCAACAACTTTTATACAATATTTTCACCCGCTTTCCTGGCTAATCTTTTAATGTCCCGTGTTTCCCTATCCCGTCGCCATGTCTGTATGAGATAAAAGTCGCATACATGGATTGCCTCTGTACATATAATAATCGTGTTTGAAAGCTGCAGTTGGCCGAATGAAGAGTACAAAGGAGGCTGAAGATGGTAACGGTTTTAGAAAACGTTAAAGATAGCGAACAGGTCTTTTCCCGGGATGAGGAATTAGATTTGGCTAATAGGGAGATTGATCAGGAGGATGAGGTTTCTGGGCGCAGGATTACTTCTTCAAAGCGGGAGCTTGAACTTGGTGAGGATTCGTTGAACTTGTACCTCGCTGAAGTGGGGCAAACTCCTCTGCTCAATGCCGAGGAGGAAAGAGTGCTGGGCAGCCAAATAGAGGAGGGGAAGCATCTTTCCCGGCTTGAGAAAGACTGGCTCGCCGAACATGGCGGTCAGCCATCGGCAATCGATTTATTGCTATCATTGGTGGAGCGCTTGAGTCGGGCACGTTTGCTCTTTGAAACCCTTTATCAGTATCTTGAACTGCCTTCTGACGGGAATGTAGCAGAGAAGGTATTGCACCCAGACCTACGTCGCGCCATTGATGGTCATATCGATCAGCATTTATCCGGCGCTATGACTCAAATCACCGGGGCAAGCCAAACTAGGACGGAGCAAGCCCTGATTCAATTGTCGCTGGACAGTCGGCTGATACCTTGGCATACAATAGAGCGAGCTGGCGAGAGGAGTTCCCTAGCTGAGTTTGAGGAAGGGTTGCGGTCGCCGGAATTCCGTGAGGAGCTGGAACGCCATCGCTCCGAAATTGCCAGGCATTTTGAGCAAATAAGGGAAAAGGCAGACCAAGCAACCAAGCACATGATTCAAGCCAATTTGCGCATGGTGGTGAGCGTGACCAAGGGCCATAATGATCGGGGCGTGCCTCTGCCTGACCTTATCCAGGAAGGCAATATCGGGCTAATGCAGGCAGTGCAGAAATTTGACCATCGGAGAGGCTTTAAGTTCAGTACTTACGCCATTCCCTGGATTTGGCAGGCAATCAACAGGGCAGTTAATGACCAATCACGAATCGTGCGCCTGCCGGGACACTTGGTTGACGCTCTGACGAAGCTAGCCAAGGCAAAGAATAGCTTGTCTCAGAAGCTTGGCCGGCCCCCGACCGAGAAGGAATTAGCTTCTGAGACGGGACTGCTGCCCAAAAAGATAGAAGGGTTGCTTAAGGTGAGTTCTAGTGGGCCTGTTTCTTTTGAGACACCTGTAGGAGAAGAGGGAAGCGAACTTGGTGATTTCATCGCAGATCAGGCGATTCCGGACCCTGAGGAGGAGGCTACTGCGAGCCTGCTTAAGGCGAGATTGAGCAGAACCCTAGAGTCGCTGACACCCCGAGAACGCCGCATCATTGAGTTGAGGTTTGGGCTGGGCAATGAATACAGCCGGACCCTAGAAGAAGTGGGCACAGAGTTAGGCCTCACCAAGGAACGAATACGCCAGATTGAAAAAGAAGCGCTGGCGAAGCTGCGCCATCCAAGTCACAGCCGCGAGTTGATAGGGTATCTCGGATGACGAGTTTTTAGGCTGTTTAATTTTGATTTTCTGTTCAAATTTCGGCATTTTATATGCCGCCTCTTTTCGGCGGGGAATAAATCCCCACCCTGCGAAGTTTGATTCATACAGGCGAGTTTTCCAGGTCCTCAGGAAGCCGTAGCACAGGGATTTGACCAGTTATTGGACGCCGGTCGGCATGCTGAAATTAGAGAAGCTGGTGTTAACAAATTCTGATGATTTAGCTAGTGAGCCGTGGGAGACTCGAACTCCCGACACCCTGATTAAAAGTCAGGTGCTCTACCAACTGAGCTAACGGCCCATAACTTTGTGAAGCTATACGCAGCCTATTTTTCTACTGTCAAGATATTGGAAATATAGATAGCGAAAGCCGGGTGAATGTCGCAGATAAATCCCCCGTCAATTGCCTCCACAGAGAAGGTTACCCTATTTGGCTTCCTGAGGGGATCGCCAAATTTATTAAGCCCCATTTCATCCCAGGGCATATTGTGGCCTAATATTTCCAATAGGCCCTTAACATCCCTCGGGTCTTCTACTATCACTTCGAAAGGAAGCTGATGTGCTAACCCTGCCAACTGGCTATTATTTAGCTTTATCCTCATTTTCTAATTTATATTTTTGCTGGTTATGGTTGTCAACCCAGCGGGTGATGGGATTCGAACCCACGACGTCTTGCTTGGGAAGCTAGAAAGTGAGCGGAATGACTATTGACATATAAAGACGTCATATTTTATGATATGCCAAGGGGGTTGAATTGTCAAGGTAAATGAAAACGTTAGAGGTTTTAGAAAAGATTTTGAAAGGTAAGAGGTTGAAGTCTAATACTCAAAGACTTTATCGTGATGCGTTGGGTTCGTTGGCTCGGTATTCGGAAGATTGGCCTGTTAGTGGTGTGATTATTAATGAATGGTTAGCGTCTTTGGAGGGGTATGCTGATACGACGATAAAGATGTGGTTTGACTTCGTCAATGCTGCGGGTAAGTATATGCAGAAGGCTTATAAGGTAAATAATCCGTGTGCCGAAGCTGAGAGGCCGAAGGTAAGCAAAAAGAAGCGTAGGTACTTTACTATTGATGAGATGGTGACGATAATCAAAGCTTGTGTGAATGAATTTGAGCTTTTGTTGGTGCTGACGTTGATAGACTCTGCCTGTCGTATAGGTGAGCTGGTGAATTTGAAAGGTGGTGATGTAGGTGATAGGTTTATTAATGTGATGGGCAAGACCGGGCAGAGGCGTTATAGGCTTGATGTGCAGCTGTGCGAGAAATTAAGAGTTCTGGCTGGTGGTGATGATGAGCCTGTATTCAAGCAAAAGTCTGGTGGGTTTTATCAGGATGGTGATGGCCTTGGTCATAGAGTTCGGTATATAGTTGAACGTGCTGGTATTAAAGGGAAAAAGGTGGGTGTGCACACGTTAAGGCATACTAGTGCTTCGTTGGTAGCGCGTGAGACTGGCGAAGCGTTAGTGGTAAAGGCTCTGCTTCAACATGACGATTTGAAAACAAGTATGGGTTATATTCATGATGTTGAAGATTTGATAATTGGCACTGATGAGTATAGTCCTCTTAGGCTGTTGGGTGAGCGGTATTCTGAGGCTCATCCCGATAGGGTTGAAGCTGAGCAGTTGCGGTTGGCTGATGGGCAAGGTATTAGTGAAAGTTTGGCATTAGTTCCTGTTGAAGGTGAAGTGGTAGCTGAGGTTGGAATAGATGATTTAGTTGCTGATATGTTCCCGAAGATAAGGGAAGGTGTTGCGGTAAGGACTGTGCTGAAGTATGAGGACTTGCTGTTGATGCGTAAAATCTTTTTGTGGTATGCAAGCTATAATCGTCATAATAGTGATGTGGTTAAGGCACGTGAGCTTATGAAGCGTATGCTTCGTAAAGGTGGTAGTGAATTTTACGCGAAGAAGCAGGTGAAGAATAGCTATTGAAAACCAATATTGTTATTATGTCTTGTATTTGCGGTTAGTTAGTGATATAATTTATGATTACTATTATGGATTGATTTGGCGTATTGGAGTTAAAAGACTATGACCGTGCAAGGTTCTGAGCTATTGGGTATTACAGGAAAGGTTCTAGCTCAAATGGGTGTTAGTGAGCCTTTTGATGTAAAGCTTATTACAGCAAAACAGAAGGCTGATGAGTGGTTGGTTAACTTCTCATATAAAACCGGATTTTCCTGGTATGATTCCTATGGCTGTTTTAAGGTCAATATTGAAAGTGGAGAAGTTACAGGTATGTGGCTGGGTAAGACTTGGCAATGAAGGAAAACAATATGGATGTCTTTGAGAGAGAACTAGGAAACTTGCCTCCATTGCCTCCTCGCCCTGCAATAGCTTTCAGATGTCGTGATTGTGTATGTGTATGGACATTTGGAATTGAATCTCCGATCTCATTTCAGAGATTTTATGAACGCAATAAAACCTGCCCTAGCTGCGGGAACTCAAACATAGAAATAGAGTTTATACGTATTGGGCCTATTTCTATCGAGTAATAGATTAGTGCTCCCGTTATACCTTAAAAGTCAAGGGCTTTAGAGCGTAGCGTACCTTGACATTCCCTTTATAGAGTATAATTAAGGTTCAGGGAAAGGGTTTTCCTTTCCTGTTATGAGATGTTGACTTGTTGATTCTGTTGGTGTAGAATACTTGTAGTTCTTTAAAAGTTGAGCGGTGTAATGGCAAGTTGCTTGCCGATTATAGTCTAATCGGTGAAAAAAGTACCGACAGCTTGGCTGGTTGCTTGTAGTTAATAGCTGAGCTATGCCGTGAGGCTGAGAACTGGTCGGGATTCCGTGAGGAGGGCTGTAAAGCTCTCCTTTTTTATTTTTATAGGAGGTGTTTAATGAGTGCTAACGATAATGGTGAGGAATATCTGTGGTGTCTGCATTGCCATCGTGCTTATAAGCGTGGTGAGTATCGGTGGCAGCCTTCACAGTGGTCCGCTGAGGATGCTGTGGTCTTTCGTGAGGAGCAGGTCGAACAGGATGTAATAGAGATGATGTTAGAGCCTATAAAGATATGTCCGTATCCTGATTGCAATGGTGATGTGGAGGGGGATGGTATTCCTTGGGAGGAGATTAGAAAATCTCATCCTGAACTTCCTGAAGTTCCCGAAAGGGATTGTGTGTATTTGTGATTTCAAGTGCTAGAGAACGAGTAAGCGAAGTTTTCGAAGTGAACTGATAAAAGGTATGGTTGAGTTAGTTAATAGGCTTTTAGGAGGCTTAAAAGTGCCTTTAAGGGCATTTTAAATAGAGTGTGAGGGTGTAAAATGGTTGTAGATGGCGGTTGTTTGATGTCGGTGAGCTTCAAGTTCTGCGTTGGCTCAGAGCAGGCGGTGGCGGAACGCCACGCAGCCTGAGCTATCGGTCGCTGTTCCCCTCAAAAGTCAAGGGCTTTAGAGCGTAGCGTCCCTTGACTTTCTCCCTCTTAGTATAATGTAAATGTGGGAAAGGCTCTGCCTTTCCCTTATCAGAAATTGTGGATAAAAACTGGGTTAAGGTGAGGTCATCAAGTAATGATGAATGATGTGATAATTAGCTGTAGGTGAAAGGCATAGGGGCAAAAGCAAGGCGGTGGCGGTTGCCAGCGCCTGCCTAATCTTATTAATTAGTTATATTATATTAGTAATACTATAAGTATTATATTATATCTTGATTATTACTCCAGATTGGATGAATTTGGAAGGTCGTGTTTAGCGGTATCGGAAGTTTTAAGCATGGTATCGGAATATAAAAGGTGATTGATTTTGGTTTGAAGAGTGTATGAATATTAGTTGCCGCGTAAGAGGATTGTTGATAGACTGGATTTTGAGGCTGTGAGGAGTTAGCACAGAATAAGGAGGAAAAGGAATGGACTCTAATGGTAGTCGTGGGAGCGGGTTGCTTACTGCTGGTGGAATATTAAGCATAATAGGGGGAGCACTTGAAGTTATAGGTGGAGGAACAATGGTGGGTTTAACAATAGCTAATATAGAGGTGCTCAGGCTGGTGCCTCCTTCAACATACCCGGGCATTATTGGGTCGATTAGTGCGGGAGTGTCCATTTTTGCTTTGGGTATAGTCGCCATAATAGGTGGCGTATCGGCTAAGAGAAGGAAAATCTTTGGCCTGTCTTTAGCGGGGGCCATTTGCTGCGCGATGCCGTCATCAATAAGTTTTGGCCTGTCTTTAGTCGGGGTTGTTTGGGCCACGGGATGGCTGATTTTGGGGATACTGGCAATTATTTTTATATCCCTGTCAAAGAGAGAATTTGAAGCGGAGAGGAAAGGAAATGGCATCTAATGGTAATAGCAAGGGCGGGTTACTGACCGCTGGCGGAGTCTTAAGCATAGTAGCGGGGATATATCTGATAGTCGTTGGAGTGTTAGTGGCGGTCCGTTTGATGTTAGCATCTGACATCGCTCCAGACGGTGTGCGTGTGTGGCAAGAATTTATAGGTTACAGCCCATTTTTCCCTTTTATTGTATACTGGCCCAGTTATCGGTGGGTGATTATTGGAGGATGTGTTGGTATTCTGGGTATAGTAGCTATAGTAGGTGGGATATCGGCGATGAGAAGGCGGAGGTTTGGTCTGTCCTTGGCTGGAGCTATCTGCGCTCTTCCTTCAGCGGTTTTGGGAATACTGGCAGTTATTTTTGTATCGTTGTCGAGGAGGGAGTTTAGGGAAGGGGATTAAATGCCGAAGCGGTGTAAAGGTCAGGGTGCTATGGGAAGTTGGCTCAGTGGTCATGATAGCGAGTAAGGAAGTGAGCGGGAGACGGGACTCGAACCCGCGACCCTCTGCTTGGGAAGCAGATGCTCTACCACTGAGCTACTCCCGCGTGAGTGCTGTAATGGCTATTGGGGCTGAGGTACTTTGGCGAGTATCCTCCCCAATGACTATTCAAAGTGTGCTTGGGAAAAGCACTCTACCGCTGAGTTACACCCGCAATTAACTATATTATATCAAATGGGAGGGATAATGGTGTCAAGGACGGATTACTCTGGTGGTAAAAGTGTCAAAAGTTTCTTCGCAATTTTGGGATATTTGGCAATGAAGAGCAGTTCCTCCTCCACTAGTGGCCTTTGCGCTTCCACGTTGGCATATCTTGCTAATTCCAGAACCTCTTCAGCTTGCCTGGCATCGTCAAACGACACCTCCATCTGGCCCATTATGTGACTGAAGCCTGATATCCCGCTATATTCCCCTGAGCATATCTCTCTGCCGGTCTCTACAAGCTCCGGTTCACCTCTACCCAGTTCGTCGAAGCTATATAGCTCGTAGTTCTCGGGGTCTTTCAATACACCGTCAGCGTGAATACCAGAGCTGTGGGCAAAGGCATTGGCTCCAACGCCAGGCTGGTTCATGGGAATGGGGACCCCGAAAGCATAGCTGGCAAATTTGCTTAATTTCCAGGCCTTTGTTAGGTCTATGGGCTTTCCCAGTTGATATTTGTCCGCGAATCCCTTGGATTTGGTTACAGCCAGAACTGTGGCTACAAGGTCAGCATTGCCGGCTCTCTCTCCAATTCCATTGACGGTGGTGTTGATGTAAGCATCCTGTCCACCGTCTATAGCCCCTTTAGCCCCGGCAAGTGAATTAGCCACAGCCATTCCCAGGTCGCCATGACAGTGAAGCTCAATAGGTATTCCAACATCCTCCGCCAGAGTTTTGGCGCTCTCGTAAATGGTAAATGCATTGTCATAGCCCAGGGTATCACAATACCTGAGTCGGGCAGCCCCGTGTTCCTTGGCTACCGAGCCGAATCTAACTAAAAAACCTATTTCTGTTCTGGAGGCATCCTCGGCATTTATACCTATGCTTTCAGCTCCATGGGCACGAGCCGCTTCTAAAGCATCGACCATCATGCCTACGATATCTTCTCGGCTCTTTTTACCCTGAAATTTGCCTTGAATCATTTGGTCCGATGTGGAAATAGAGATATTAAGGTGCTTAATATTCGGGACAAGCTTGAAGGTTTTTTCCACATCAGCAACGACTGCCCTTATCCACCCTCCCAACCGGATGGGATGCAGGACTCCCATTTCAGCTAACTCCGCGTTCGCCTGAAGGTAAAACGATTCGTGTCTCGTCGTGGGGAAACCAAATTCGGACTGGAAGACACCCATTTCGTTGAGGTACATGTTTATCATGGTCTTTTCCAGCTTGGACAGACCGAGGTTTGCGGTTTGAACGCCATCGCGATTGGTAACATCTAAGAGATAAATCTTGGCCATCTTTGCCTCCCAGGACGGATGAATCGGGTAAGGATAGCATTATTTCTCGATATTATCAAATCAATGTATTGGTTGGGGGTAACAAAATCCCAGACTACACCAGGCGAACTAGGTCATGTAAGCTTCGGCATTAATTGGTCTAGTGCCATTACTGTTGACTCGTACGCTGAGCCCAGCGTTGGAGAGTAACAAGTATCAATCAAGGCCAGTTGTTCAACTGGAACTCTCAACGCTATGGCAAGAGCGAGTCTGTCGATCTTCCCTGCCACCATTTCTTCCGAAATAATTTGGGCTCCAACCAAGCTTTTGGTCTGCGGATCAGCAATGAGCTTGATGTGGATAGGTTTGCCCCCATATAATCTCCGCCGCGTAGCAGTTCTCATTATATTACAGATGACATTCAATCCTTGCTCTCGTGCGTAGGTTTCGCTGAAACCTACCGTACCTACTTCATAGTTGAAAACTTGGGTAACGAATGTCATTACCGTACCTTGGTGAGGAAGAATGTTGTCTTGAATTAGATTTGTAGCTGCAATTCTTCCCGTTTTAGCCCCGGAAGTGGCGGTTTGGTAAGTCCTTTTAGAACCTGTGATTCTGTCCCAATTCTCCATACAATCCCCGATAGCATAAATATCTGGGTCATTGGTCTGGAGGTATTCGTTCACAGCGATGGCCCCCGATTCACCTATCCGGATACCAGCTTTTTGGGCTAACTCTACATTGGGCCTGGAACCAGTAGCGAAGAAAACAAAGTCCACCTCAAGCTCCTGACTTGGAAGAGATACGATTTTTTTACCATTATGGCTTTTTATGCCGTTGATCCTAGCCGATAGAATCAGTTCTATACCTTTTTGTTTTATCCCTCTTTCAACGATTTCTGCCATGTCCTTATCCAGGTATGCTCGGAGGACACAATCTGACCTGCCTAGAAGGTATATTTTGTCGTAATTTCTTGCTTTTAGAGCCTCAGCTACATCCAGAGCGATTTGTCCCGTGCCTACGATGGCCGCACTCGAATACTTGGAAATGGCCTCCTCGAAGACTCTGGCAGTCTCCAGACTGGTATCTAAGGAGAATTCATTTTCGCCGTTTAATCCTGGTATAGGAGGGATAGTATATATGGAACCCAAATCTAGAATTGCTTTATCATACCGGTAACTTTCTCCACCAGCTATCAGGAGCTTTTCCTCCCTGATGATATCAGTAACCTCCGTATTCAAGTGAACCTTAATGTTCCTTTCGTCGTAGAATTTCTGCCTGAACACAAAAGTGTCCTGCCATGATGGGAGGAATCCATTCAGCACGTAAGGAATTGTACAAGGCTCGTGACCTATCTCGCTACGTTTGTCGAATAAATCAATTTGAGCTTCTTCATCCAAACGGCGAATAACATTGGCTGCATTATTAGCACCTCCTCCACCACCTATTATGCAAACATTCATCTTGCCTCCTTTGTATACTTTTGCATCGTAAGCCTTAGCCAGAGTGACAGACAGCTTGCTTGGTCAATTGCTTCCTTTATTTCCGTCCTTTGAATTATACTATCAAGCAATGACAGCTAGAGCAATAGAATGGCTTGACGGCAAGCTAAGGATACTAGACCAGAGCAAGCTTCCCGGGGAGCAAATCTTCGCCGACCTGGATAATTACCACGATGTAGTTCTGGCTATTAAGGAAATGAGGGTTCGCGGGGCACCAGCCATCGGGGTCGCTACTGCTTACGGTATAGCTCTGGGGGCAGCAGGTATTAAAACAGCAAACAAGGATGAATTTCTCGCTCAATTGAATCAGGTCATGCAAGCTTTTGCTGCCTCCAGGCCTACCGCGGTCAACCTATTTCAAGCTATCAACAGGATGAAGAAAGCTGCCAGGGGAGATGGCGTTACTGAAATAAAAAATTCGCTTGTCAATGAAGCAAAGCGGATTCACCAGGAAGAAGTAACCGCAACCAAGCAGCTCAGCCAGCTAGGAGCCGAGCTTATCAAAGATGGTTTCACCCTGCTTACTCATTGTAACGCCGGTCCTATAGCCACCGCCGGCTATGGCACTGCCCTGGGTGTAATCAAAGCTGCTAAAGAACAGGGAAAGAAAGTGAGCGTCTTTGCCACAGAAACCCGTCCCCTTCTCCAGGGAGCCAGGCTCACTACCTGGGAACTAAGGCAAGAGGGCATCCCTGTAACTTTGATTACCGATTCCATGGCCGGCTATTTCATGCAGCAGAGGAAGATAGACCGTGTCATTGTCGGCGCCGACAGGATTGCCGCCAATGGCGATGTCGCCAATAAAATCGGCACCTATACTCTGGCAGTACTGGCTAAAGAAAGTAAAATCCCCTTTTATGTCGCTGCTCCCACAAGCACTATTGACCTTTCCTTAAGCTCGGGAGACAAAATCCCAATTGAAGAGCGAAGCCCTGAGGAGGTAACTCATATCCAGGGAGTACCCATTGCTCCCGAAGGCATAAGAGCAGCCAATCCTGCCTTCGACGTAACTCCCCATAGTTATATAACTGCCATAATCACCGAAAAAGGTATAATAAAAGAGTCTTACGGAAAGGAGTTGCTAAACATAGTAAAGTGATCTTGGAGGAGAGAAGACTAAAGATGAACAGGAACCCCCCAATATGGCAGCACCCCGGTGGCAAGCTCCGAGAGCTTGGTGCGGAAACATTGACCGATGTGGAGCTCCTCTCTATCCTTATCGCCCCTGGCATCTCAGGCAAGCCAGCGGAAAAGATTGCTGAGGAGATTTTGCAACGGTTCGGCGGCTTCAAGGGCATGGCTAACCAGCCTTTAGAAAAGCTCTTGGATATAAAAGGGCTTGGCGATACCAAAATTATTCGCATCGCGGCCGCCTTCGAAATCGCCCGACGGGTTGTAAACAAGGTATTAGAAGAGCATGAAGAAATCTGAGCTTAGGGGTAAGACGCGAGTTCCTAGTCCTTTTAGCACTGCTATCCATAAGACAGAGTGGACATGTGCCGCTAAGGTTGCTGAGTGGATGAATGACATTATTAAAGATAAAAACTTGCCATTGGGACAAGCTGAGGTGGAAACAACTCAGGAGGGCGATAGAAAACGGGTAGATATCCTCCTATTTGAAAGCCCCGCCAGCCAAAATGCCATCTGCATTATTGAGACGAAGCAACCATATTTCGATCCCTTTGATGAGGAGGAACTCAAGGAGCCAGCAAGAAAGAAGGCTACCAGAAGAAGGGCTAAATATTTTGCCACTTCTAATTTCCAACATCTCATTTGGTTCGATACCGAGAAGGCTAATAGCTTAAGGCCCCTAGAGGAGCAAATTCAGGATAAATACTCCCTTTCTCAAATCGAGAATTTAGACCTGATAGAGGAACCAAGATACAAAACCCCCATTATTTCTGGGCTAGAGCGTTTCCTCGTAGACCTTTATGAAATTCACTCAGGCAAGAAAGTTAAGCCCAAACAGGCCATTGATGAATTCCTCATCTATAGGCTTCAGGACAAGATAAGAAGGCTTTCCAGGTATTACACCGAGATAATTTATAACCGTTACCACAAAGATAATGCCTTTGCTAAAGAGCTTAGCAAGTGGTTCGTATCCCAGGGCTGGAGTTTTGCTCCTTGGCAGCCTCAAGACTTTGATAAAGCAGCAAGGCAAACTGCCTATCTGCTGGTGAATAAAATCTTGTTTTACAATGTGCTCCAAGCTAAGCGCCCACAGCAGCTTGACCCACTGGACATCCCGGCGAGTCTTACCAAAGGCTCGGTATTACAGACAACCCTCCAAGGATACTTCACTCGAGTTCTAAAGAAGATAGATTATGAAACTATTTACACTACGGGTTTCATTGATATCATCGCCTTCCCCGATGAGGAAGACGTAGTCAAGGAAATAAGAGAGTCGGTGAATGTTCTGCGGCAATATGACTTTTCCAAACTTGGATACGAAATCATCGGTAGAGTCTTTGAGAAGCTCATCCCCCAAGATGAGCGGCACAACCTCGGTCAGTACTTCACCAATCCCGATGTGGTTGACATTATTCTCCGTTTTTGCCTGAAGCAAGACGATGACAAGATTCTCGACCCTGCCTGTGGCGCTGGTACATTCCTGGTAAGAGCCTACCAGCATAAGAAGCTGGCAAATCAGAGATTAAGCCACGAGGGAGTCTTAAATACTCTTTGGGGCAATGATGTTGCCAAGTTCCCAGCCCACCTCTCCACCATTAACCTAGCTATTCAAGATTTGAGTGTAGACAAGAACTATCCCAATATCTTGCAGCAAGATTTCTTCACCCTCCTGAGCACCGAAGGCGGCTTTGAGTTGTCCCCAGAATCAACAAGAGCCATAGCAAAAAGACTTGATATGAAGGAAAGGGAAGTTATTTATCCCCGTTGGTTTGATTGCGTTGTGGGCAATCCTCCTTACACTCGCCAGGAAGAAATGCCAAAAATTGCTCCCGACGTCAAGGAATACAAAGAAAAAGTTATAGAAAAAGCTCTCGAAGATAATACGGGTAAGAGAATTGCCGAAATATCAAAGAGGGCGGGCATTCATGCCTACTTCTTTGTCCACGGAACAAAATTTCTCAAGAATGGTGGTCGCTTTGGCTTCATCGTATCTAATTCCTGGCTGGATGTGAACTACGGCAAGGGGCTTCAGGAATTTTTCCTTAATAACTACAAAATCGTGGCCATCATCGAGTCCAAGGTGGAAAGATGGTTCGAGGAAGCCGATGTCAATACCTGCATCGTCATCTTGGAGAAATGCAAAGATAAAAAGGAGCGAGATGAGAACCTGGTCCGATTCGTCTATCTCTTCAAACCTTTAAGTTACTTCATCCCTCCGGCTCAGGAAATGTGGCAAAGGCAGATTGAGAGGCTAAACGAAGTTGATAAGCTGAGAAAGACCATTATGGCTCATTCCGACTTCTATCAGAGTGAGGAACTGAGGATTTCCCCCAAATCTCAAAAGGAGCTTAGGGAAGAAGGATTTGATAAGGAAACTGGGAAATACCTCGGTGCTAAATGGGGCAAATATCTCAGGGCACCGGAGATTTTCTTCAAGATTCTGGAGAAGGGTAAAGGAAAACTGGTACCCCTGAAGGAAATCGCTGAGGTGAGGTTTGGGATCAAAACTGGTGCTAGGAAGTTTTTCTATTTAACGGAGAAGCAAATTGAGACTTTGGGACTTGAGAAAGCATTCTGGACACATGAAGCAAACGGACGAGTTGTCCAAAATTATATTGTTACTTCAATTAAGGATAGCAAGCGCATTGAAATTCAACCAGACAAGTTGAAGTGGAGAGTGGTGGTAATAAACAAGGACAAAAATCAACTTAAGGGCACTAATGCCATTAGATACATCCAGTGGGGAGAAACACAGGGTTTTCACAAGCGACCAACTTGTAGCTCCAGAGACAAATGGTATAGTTTAGGGGAAGTTATCAAGGCACCAATACTCTCTCCCTATGCAGCCGGCGATAGAATGCTTGTATTGCTCAACAGAGCCGAAGTATTTGCCAACGATAACCTTGTCCATATAATACCCCGTCAAGAAGACCCCCAAATCGTCTGTGCATTGCTGAACTCAACCGTTTTCCTGCTCATGAGTTACGTCAGCGGTGTGGAGTTAACAGGCTCTGTGAACGTAATAAAGCTGAACCCTACTTATACGGGGCGAATTTTTGCGGTTAATCCCAGTGTCGTGACCCAATCTTTGAAAACTAGGATGCTGGCGGCATTTGAAAGGATGAAGAATACCCCTGTGAAGAATATCTTGAGCGAAATATCTTTCGGGCTTATATACTTGACAAAGGTGTAAGTGGTAGAATAGGGGTATGGTTAAATATCTGGTTGTCAAGGTGGGGGGTGCTCTCATGTTAGCATTAGCATCCGCCACTGGATTTGCACTAGATATAACACAGGTAGCCAATATTGGTTTCAAATGGTGGCCACTCATCGCATTTGGGGTATTCATGTTCCTTGTAATATGGGTTATCAGAGATTTATATAGAGCCAACAAGGATTTACTTGAGAAGAGATCGATAATCAAAGTAGAGGCTAGAGTGCAAGATAACTTTGCTTATCTTGAGGTGTATAACTGTGGGGGAGAAGCTGATTTTACCGCTAAAGCAAGAGTCGTTGAAGGGATAAAGAATACGAAATGGTATTATATGTATTGGGATTCGGTGAACAAACACCAGTGTCATATTGACAATAGAGAACCAGCACTAATCTCCGTTGCTGGAATAGCAGATGAAACTATTGAGGAAAACGGTATTTGTATGGGGGAAATCGTTTTTTACCAGATGAGTGAATCAGGAAAAGAGGGATTTGGCTTATTCCCAGTTGGAACAAGTGATAAAAAGAAATTAAACGCAAGGTATCCCACTATGTCCCAACCACTCCCTAAAGGGAAATGCACTCTAGAAGTTAGGATAACATCATCTCCCGCTTCGCTAAAAGAGTTCAAATCACAGCGGTATATATTGGATACAGAGCAGAGAGAATGTAATGTGCAGTTGATATTTACGCTTTCGCCTGAATAAGATTCTCATAAGGAAGGTTCTCTGAGCGAATGAGCTTAAGGAGTGTATCACGGAATAGATATGGATTCTCACGATTATTGAATCGCCATTCTAGTTCATCAAGGTAAGCAGCAAGATGTTTTTTAGAGACTTTATGATACGAACCAACAAGGGAGCGTTTAAGCAAGCTCCAGATGTTCTCAACATAATTAGTATGAACATCACCTCTAACCCATTCATTCTCGCTATGATTTACAGTTTCATGTCTCGTATCTTCATCGGCTATCCCTCTATATGCAGGCCAATCATCTGTATATATAGCTTCGGTATCGGGTGCTGTGTATTTCTTTATAAACTCATGCAGAACTTCACGAGTTCTATCATCTATCACTTGAAGCCTAACTTCACCTTTGCGTTGGACAGCACCGGCAACCACAACCTTATTGCCTTTATATCCGTGACCGACATTTTTACGCTTACCACCTACCCAAGTCTCGTCAACTTCGACAATCTTGCTGAGGGGTATAGGGTTGTCAACAGTCATGGCCTCTCTGATTCTGTGGGAAAGATACCAGGCTGTCTTATAAGATACCTTGAGAATACGCTTAAGCTGGTTAGCAGAGACACCCTTGCGAGACTCAACCATCAAGAACACGGCAACAAGCCATTTCCTAAGAGGCAAGTGAGAGTCGTGGAATATAGTCCCCGATTTTACGGAGAACTGATAACGGCATGAATTACATTCAAACACTTTGTAGTCAGAAATTCTCGATATACTCTTGGATTGGCAGCGAGGACAAGTTACACCGTCAGGCCAGCGTAAATCTTCAAGAACTTCACGACAGGCATCCTCGCTCTGGAATTTGTCCATCAGTTTTAATATGTCCATATTCTTTAACATTGGAGACCTCCTATGCCTAAAAAGAAAAGGGGAAAGCGACCAGCAGATATGACTACAGAGGAACTAGCTAAAAAGGTATTCCCTAAAAAGGTTAGGGAAGAACTAAAGAGGATAGCCCATGAAAAGGATGATAAATAACTTTTCATATAAATATGCTATCATATTTAAAACCCTTTGTCAAGTATATAATCCTGATATCTTTCACAACCTCAGGGAGGGTGATTACAACAAAGTCACGAAAGGAGCTGGATAAAATCGTGATGGGAGAGATTCTGGGCTTAACTGATGAAGAGCAGCTTGAGGTCTATCGAGCAGTGGTGGATTTGGTGAAATCCCGAATTGAAAAAGCTAAGAGCTTTGGCAAAAGGCGAAAGACCAAGGAGGGAATAGACATTGACCTTCTGGTGAAGACGGTGATGGACAAACTTGGCGATAATACTCTGGGGAAGTTTTACCGGGAGAAGGTGTTGGCTCACAAGCCCTTACGCACCAAAAGCCTGCCCAAAGTTCCAGGCGAGGTTAAATTAGAGCAAGAACTCTTTGGCTGGCGGCTTTCTTCGGGCAGAGAACACATAGATTGCACTTCAGAAATGGAAGCCCGCTACCTCAAAGTCTGGCTCGAGGCTGGATTGGATAGCATCAAGATACCCAAAGAGGAAGATTACTTCAAAGAAATCGTCCCCAAATTGGAAAGCTTGAAGAAAAAAACAGATGAGGTCTTTGAAGATTACCTCGGCTCCATCCTCGACCCAAGACTTCGCCACCGCCTCCTCTACCAACTCTGGCAAGAGGCTATGAAGTGAAAATAATGTGGGCGAAGCTAGGGATGGATTACAGAAAGATTAAATGTAACTGTGTATGGTGAGAGGCATAGTGCTATGCTATGTGATATACTGATTAAGCAGTAGCTGTCGGAGGATAATGCATGAGGGAAATATTTCTGGAGATTCACTTGGAACCCTTACCAGAAGGTGGGTTTTTGGCTACCAGTGAAGAGCTGCCTGGCTTGGTAGCTCAAGGACGAACTGCCGCAGAAACCCTGGAGATTGCACAGGATGTGGCTCGTAAGCTTATAGAGTCCTATTTGGAGCATGGTGATGGGCTTCCACCTAAGCTACAAGCTGCTGCTCCAGCAAGCGGCGAAGTCCGTATTCCAGTAAGCGTATCCTGATGGGAAGGCTGGCTGGTTTCAGCGCAGAAGAGGTCATCCGTAAGTTAAGACGGGCAGGTTTCATTTTCGATCGCCAGGCGAAAGGAAGTCACGAAATATGGTGGAACCCTCAAACCCGCGCTCGTACTACAGTGCCTCACCACCCCGGCGACTTACCTGAAGGAACGCTACGAGCTATCCTGCATCAAGCTAGACTAAGTGTAGAGGAATTCTTAGAGCTTTGAATGAAAGGAACTAAGATAAAATCTCTGAAGCAATAATAAAAAGATGTGCTAATGCGGAAAGAGTTTACTGTTATCATTGAGCGCGACGAGGAGGGCCTCTTTGTGGGCACTGTACCTTCCCTTAGGGGATGTCATACTCAGGCACGCTCTCTGGATGAACTTATGGAGCGCATAAAAGAAGCTATCCAATTGTGCCTGGAAGTAGAAGGGGAATCTGCCCCTGAGCAGCTGGAGCTAGTAGGCGTTCAGAAAGTAACTTTATGAGTCGATTCCTAAAAGGTTATTCTTTGGAAAATGAAAAAGCGGCCCCTGTGAGCGACTAGCTTACAGCTAGTTTATGCCACCTTCCGGTGACACACTTAACACAGGACTTACCCGCTATGATGATCTTAGCATGATAGTGGTGATGCCGTCAAGTTGTTTGAGACATGATATCTGCTTTCCATTTTAGGAGTTGCAGTGATAAAATGATATAAAGGATAGCAATGTCAGGACATTCTAAGTGGTCGCAGATTAAGCGGCAGAAGGGAGTAACTGATGCCAGGCGCGGGCAGTTATTTACCAAGCTTGCTCGAGAAATCATAGTTGCAGTGCGACAAGGTGGAGCTAATTCAGAAAGTAATTTCCAGTTACGTT
>Ga0315533_1000795_pt1 | contig 25726 bp, 35 predicted proteins | sample SalMarSW160130MG_FD_203081 | JGI IMG/M metagenome (GOLD analysis project Ga0315533, IMG submission 203081) | Salt marsh sediment microbial communities from the Plum Island Ecosystem LTER, Massachusetts, United States - Salt Marsh Sediment SW1601-30 ... | reverse complement strand
GCAAACCCAACCTTAATTTTAGCCCCTTTCATAGACGTGCACCAAGTGCACGCCTAGAATTAGGCCTATTCACATATAAATGAACCGATAGAGACGAAGCCAACAGCAATTTCTAAACAGGCTAGCGTGCGTTCTTTGGGCAAGCATGGAAGCTATCATTGGGAGTCCTGTTCCAACAAACACTGATTTTTTATCTTCTAGGATTTTTGAGGCTACGCTTGCCAGCAACTCAACAGATGAATACTCAACTTCTTTCTCAGACATGTTTCTTCGCCTTTTTGCCCATGGAGCCTTCATGGGAGTCTTCAATAACTCAACTTCCTTCAGATAGTTGAGCGTTTTAGTTCCGCCTACAAGTTCAAGATATTCCTCGAAATTATCTACGCCATAAACATACTTTTCTAAATATTGCTGTACTCCTTCGTCTGTTCTGGATAGCTTAAGCCACTCTGCAATGTGCTCTTCATCTGAAAAGTATAAGCCTGGCATTTCACATGGATGAGATCCAAACGGAACTTCGCATACTGCGTCAACTGTGAAGAATGGAATTACAGTTTTCCAAGGTTCAGCCCTAATCTTTTCGTTGTCAACTATTTCCTCTGTTGTTATGATCAGTCTGCGGGCAGCCCTTGCAAGCTCAAAATCTTCAACCAATATAGCATCTATTTGTGCGTTTCCATACACATCGCAACGGTGAACATGTATCATGGCAACGTCAGGGTAACATGCTGGCAGTAAACATATGGGTTTTCCCGTGAACGGGTCTTTTACGACTTTTGCTGAGCTTCGCTTCAACGTGTCTGTTCCAAGCATCACACGGGTTGGGATAAATGGAACTCCCATCATGGCAGCAAGAAATCTCCATTGAAATCCAGCGTTACTTATTTCAGCAACAACCTTGCATTTTCCAGTTTCAACGGCTCTTCTTGACGCTGGTGATAAGCCTCTCAACTCGTGTCCAAAACAGTATGCAACTTCAACTTTGCTTACACATCGCGAGCCTATGAGAATGTCGGCGTCGTGCACGGCTGTCTTCCCAAGTAGGGCCAGGTTACGCTTCCACTGTCGTATAATTTCGTAGATTAACGCCATCGCAACCCTTACGTGTCCAAATCCTCCAGACGCTATAACATCTCCATCGCGGACAAATTTGGATGTTGCCTCTCTAACGCTCATAGTTTTGTCTTTTAACTCTCTAGACTTGTTTTCAAGAATCCATCTTCTCACTTCATCGGGGTCATGCCAACCTAATCGTTCGCCCGAACCTTCTTCTAAAACTTCCATCCACTCATTCTCCTAAACTAAACATTAGTTTTACCAATTGTATACGTTTTTAGGTAAAAATCTTTAGGCTTGCTTGTGCTTTTTACTCCAACACAGGCACGCCTTAACAATTCACCCGCCTTAACCTTTTGAGTATTTTGAAGCGCAAAAAAGCGGTCTTTTTGATTTCTTGCTAGGCTGGTTTGAAGTAGTATCTGGGCCATTGAGGCCACTGCGAAGTTGTCTGGGAAGCTTCAAAAGCAACCGTGAGGTTCATTCCTATCTTTATCTGTTCTAAGGCTGCTTCTTTAATCATGCCTGGGATTTTTAGGTCATTTTCAAGTTGGATTATACCCACGGCGTATGGTGCCATCTGTTGGAATTGTGGAGGTGCCACATAAATGATTGTGTATGTCAATAGTTTTCCTTTGGGTTGGATTTGAAACCATTCAAAATCTTTTGAAAAGCATTTGTCACACAAAGGTCTTGGAGGAAGGTGAATTTTTCCGCATTTTTTGCATTTTCCACCCATGAGTTTTCCTTGACTTATGTATTTGTAGAATTGCTCTATTGTAAAGGATGCTTGTTCACTCATTTCATTCCCTCCTGAAAATGTGAACTGTGGCTGTTGCACCAGAACCGCCAACGTTATGGGCTAAAGCTATCTTCGCGTCTTTCACTTGCCTCTTCTCTGCTTGTTCAGTTAATTGCAGATAGATTTCATATGCCTGTGCTGTTCCCGTTGCGCCTACTGGATGCCCCTTGGATTTTAATCCGCCGCTCGTGTTTACTGGAAGTTTCCCGTTAAGTTTTGTTTCGCCACTTTCAACTAGATGTCCGCCTTCGCCTTGTTTACAGAAGCCTAGGTCCTCGTAGCCTATTATTTCGGCTATTGTGAAGCAGTCGTGAACTTCAGCGACATCCACGTCTTCCGGTTTTACTCCAGCCATTTCATAGGCTTGTCTTGCAGCGATTTTTGCCGCAATAAGGGACGTTAGGCTTTCGCGTTCATACATGCCTATGCTGTCGCTTGCCTGTCCGCTTCCAATTATTTGGATTGGCATATCTGTGTATTTTTTAGCCATTTCCGGTTTTGTTATTATTACGCAGCTTCCACCATCAGTTATTAACGAACAATCGTAAAGCTTCAAAGGCCAAGCGATAAATCTTGATGATAAGGCTTTTTCAAGTGTCACTTCCCTTTGCATGTGAGCTTTCGGATTTAAAAATCCGTTGTGATGATTTTTCACGGCAACCATTGCCAATTGTTTCTCAGTTGTGCCATACTTATGCATGTGAGCCGTAGCCATTAAAGCGTACAACCCTGGGAATGTTATCCCATGCCACTGTTCGAAGGGAAAGTCTGAAGCCATAGCCAAATATTCGGTGACTTCTGCCGTCGTTCTATGAGTCATTTTTTCCACACCGCCAACCATAACAGTGTCGCACAAGCCTGAAAGCACGGCGAAAATTCCAGCTCTTAACGCGGCTCCGGAAGAGGCACATGCGGTTTCTGTTCTGGTAGCTGGTATATGCAGTAAGCCTGCCCAGTCGGCTACTGTTGCGCCTGTATGTCCCTGATGCTCGTAAGATTCTCCCATGTGCCCAAGAAACAACGCTTTTATGTCTTTTTTAGGATCTAGGTTTGGACAACGGTCGAAAGCTTCTTTTGCTGCTTCCGCAAAAATTTCCCTAGCGTACAAACCTTCTAGTTTTCCAAATTTTGATAAGCCAGCAGAAACTATCGAGACGAGAGGTTTACCTTTCAATGTTTTCTCCTCTAAGCATTAGTGATTGGGAAAATCAAATAGGCTTCAGCAAATATTTAAGTTTCTTCAATAAACACTCGAAAATTCCACGAAAGTTTTATAGCGTTCTCGCTTTTAACATTAGAACTCCTTAAGTTGAGGGATGAAAATGAGTAATCGTGTTGCTGTAGTTGGAACTGGGATTTCTAGATTTGACAATCCTCGCTTTGAACTACACGAAGAATTATGCGCTGAAGCTGTCAGGGAAATGCTTGCTGACAACCCAAACATTGACTATCCGAAGGACATAGACGCAGTAATGTACTCTTACTTCAGTGATCACTTGGCAGGACAGTTGTGTTTCCACTGGATAATCCATGACTATCTGGGATTGCTGCCAAAACCAGCGTACCGAGTTGAATCAGGTGGAGCAACGCCAGTAGACGCTTTAATCAACGCCTTCATGTACATAAAATCTGGAATATTCAAGAACGTGCTTGTTGTCGGCTTTGAAAAAATGAGCGAATTGAACACACCTAAAGTGAACGAGATGATTGCCGCTGCTTCTGACACGGACTGGGACTTTCCAGTCGGAGGCTACTACACAGGATACTACGCGGTTTTAGAGACAAGACACATGCACTTGTACGGCGAAACGCAAGAAGACCTGGCCAAGATTGCAGTGAAAAATCATAACAATGCAACCTTCAATCCCTATTCTCAATGGCGTAGCCAACATGGAACAACGTTCATAACAGTTGAAGACGTGTTCAAGTCGAGACTTATTTCTTGGCCTTATCGCGCCTATAACTGTGCAATGATAAGCGATGGAGCTTCATGCATGCTTTTGTCAAGTGAAGAAACAGCTAAGAAATTCACTGATTCACCAGTTTGGGTTACTGGTGTCGGCTTGGGCACGGATACGATGCGCCCTGGAGACCGTGTGGACAACCCGATGTACAAGGGTCTTTATCCAGAAGATGAAGCGCTTTATCCAGACGTTTCAACGAAGACTGCTTCGCCCTATCCAGAAATGGCCAATTTCGGGTCTATGCGCACCTCTGGGGACATGGCGTACAATATGGCTGGGATAGATGATCCAGTTAAACAGCTTGACTTCGCTGAGCTGTTCAATCCCTACGACGGCGTGGAGCTTGCTGTATATGAGGATCTGAGATTCTGCAAACTAGGTGATGGCAAAAAACTTGTAAGAGAAGGCGTTACAGAATGGGGTGGCCAACTTCCATGTCAAATAAGTGGAGCACACACTGCAGCGGGGCATCCTGTTGGGGCAACGTCCATTGCGCAGGCAGCGCAGATTTACTGGCAACTAACTGAACAGACGGCAAACAAGTGGAAGACAAATGCTAGAGCATTAAGTGGAGCACAAAGGGCACTGCTTCAGGGACATGGAGGAACAGGCTGTCAATCAGGCGTAATGATATTTGAGAGGGGTTGATAAAAGATGACGTATAGACCTAAAAAAATTGTAGAAGCATTTGAATACAACAAAAAATGGGACGAATGGGCGAAACAAGGCGACTGGTCAACGATTGGATGGAGATGGGTTGAAGGACCAAGAGGACACAGGCTTGATCAACTCTCATCTGCAAACTATCTGGTGATTCAGAGACCACACGCATCAGTCTATCACCACAGTTACGGAATGATTTCGAAGTTCTTCAAAGGCTTGCTTGAAAAGAAACTTTATGGAACGAAATGTCCAAAATGTGGTTTAACATTCTGTCCGCCGAGGGCGCACTGCTGGACTCCTGGATGCGGTCTGCAAGAAACGGAGTGGGTTGAACTTCCATTAAGAGGCGAAGTGCACACATTTTCTATTATGGCATTTTCTGCGACGCCCTTCTTGAAGACATTGCCGTTCATAATAGCCTACGTTAGAGTTGAAGGCTGCTGCACAACCGTACCAACAAGACTGACGAACATTAATCCATGGGAAGTTTATCCAGGATTAAAGGTGAACATTCATTTCGTAGACAATACCAAAGGCGACATCATGGACTTGTACTGCACTCCGTCGGAAACACCAGACCCATCCAAGTGCATGATGACTGCAGAAGGAATTGAAAGATTGAAGAATGACGTGCGCAAGGTACGCGACTGGGTTGTCGGGAAATTCGGTGAAGAAGCAAAACCAAGCGTAAACATCTAAAACAACAACACAACCCCCATTTTCTTTTCACATAAAACAGGAACGACATTGAAATCTTGCGGTTAAGGCAATATTAACGTAACTCATAGTTTAGGTTTTCTTTCCTTTTCTTCCCAAAACATTATCAACAATTCCTAAAATTATTTCTTTTTTTCTGAGGCTTCCATTTTCCCATTATCGTTCCTTTCCTACCCTTCTTAGTGGAACGTTGTCTCACTCGCATATATTTTCCTTTAACTTTGATTCTCTTTCTAGTTTTCCTCTTTGGCATTTGTATCGGTAATATGTCCAGAAGTTTCTTTCTTAAATTTTTTGGATGCAACTCAAGATGAAATCATAGTGAAGCCCAACAGTACCAGAATCAAAATTACATAAAGGTCTTAAGCAGTCTCAGAAGAATCCTTTTATAATTTCTTCTATCACTCTTTCTGACATGCAGATATTGCAATTATCAACGGCTGTGCCTAAAAACGAGTATTCAACAGAAAAGCTGATAGAAGCCTTTCCATGCAGCCTCCTCGCCAGCGTCAAACAGAACGTACTCAATTTAGGAGTTTCAAAAAGATACCTCATTGATCCTATCGCTTCCACCTACAAACGGGAGATAATTATAAGTGAGAAAAAACTCGTCAACCTCTGTTCAGAAGCCTGCCAAGATGCTTTGGAAAAAGCTGACTTATCCATCAAAGACGTAGGCTACTTTATTGCAACTTACGATGCGAATCCTTTTCTATGCCCGGGTTTAAGCCACCTTCTAATCCGAAAACTCGGATTCAACCCATACATCAAACACATTAACGTTCAAGGAATGGCTTGCGCGTCCTTCACAAAAGCCCTTGAACTTGCTGAAGACCACCTAGCCACGCATCCGCACGATAACGTTCTGCTCTGCACTTCAGGTGTGAACTCCTATTGGCTCATTAACCAATTGCGAGGCTTGAAAGATGTTATGGGAATCCACCAGATCAAATTAATAAAAGATAAGCGCAAGCAAAAGATGGAGTTGAGACGATGGATTGCCACCATGAAATTCTTTCTCTTCGGAGATGGAGTGGCCAGCTGCGTTATAGCGAAGGAAGGAGATGGACTATCCGTTAAAAAAGTTGTAAACGTTACAAACTTCAGAGAGAACGATTACTTGGTTGGTTACGCAAGAATCGCAGCCTTAAACGAACCCTTCAAATTCGGCTTCTACTCGCATCTGGGCAAAGAAATTCCAAAACTCGGAGTTGAATACACCGCTCTAGCTTTGAAGAGATTGCTCGGAAAAAAAGCTGAAACCGTAATGAAAACCGCCAAAAAATGGGCAATACACACTGGCAGCAGGAAAATACTTAACCTAATGACTGAACACTACGGAATTCAACCCGAAAAACTTAAGGAGTCACATGAAGTGCTCAATGAATACGGCAACTTATCCGGGGCAAGCCTGCCCTTCATCCTTGAAAAAATAGTTTCAAAAAACAAATTCTCCACGGGCGACATAATTTTAGTGCTTGGTTATGGCTGGGGATTCTCAGCTTCTGCCAGCCTGTTGGAATTTAAGAAACACCATGATTGAAGCGATGCGTTTAAACCGATAAGAAAATAGCTTTTAGGTTCGATATGATATTTAATTTAAAAACGTGATCGTTAAGGAGCAAAACCTGAATGTCCGATAATGAAAAAATTAACGAAATTGCCAAAGAGCGGGAACGCTGGGAAAAGACAACGCTACCAAAATGGATGGGACAATGTCCTGAAAGGAAAAGTGAATTCCGAAATCATTCAGGCACGTTGATAAAACGCGTCTACACGCCAGAAGACGTCAACGACCTAGATTATATGCGAGATCTAGGTTTTCCAGGCGAATATCCCTTCACCCGTGGAGTGCATGCAACAATGCACAGGGGCAGACTTTGGACTATGCGGCAGTTTTCAGGGTACGGCACAGCAGAACAAACAAACCAACGATTCAAATATCTGCTGAAGGAAGGTGAAACAGGCTTAAGCATAGCCTTCGACTACCCAAGCATTAGGGGTTACGACTCAGACCATCCATTCTCAAAAGGTGAAGTCGGCATATGCGGAGTAGCAGTTTCCTCACTTAAAGACATGGAAGTTCTGTTCAACGGCATAACCCTCGACAAAGTCACAACATCCATGACAATCAATGGTCCAGCAGCCATGTTACTCGCTATGTATATAGCGGTAGGCAACAAACAAGGAGTGCCCAGAGAAAAGCTTGGAGGAACAACGCAAAACGACGTGCTTAAAGAATTCTTCGCCCAGAAACTAATAATATTTCCGCCTAAACCTTCCATAAAGCTTGTAACAGACATAGTAGAATACTGCACAAAACACGTGCCTAGATGGAATCCAATAAGCATAAGTGGATACCATATAAGAGAGGCTGGGGGAAACGCCGTCCAAGAACTAGCCTTCACACTCTACGATGGAATAACCTACGTCGAATCATGCCTTGAAAGAGGGATGAAAGTTGACGAATTTGCCCCCCGATTGTCATTCTTCTTTGCAGCCCACAACGACTTGTTTGAAGAAATAGCGAAATTCAGAGCAGCTCGCAGAATATGGGCAAAAACAATGAAGGAACGCTTCCACGCCAAAAACCCAAGGTCCATGTGGATGCGTATGCACGTTCAAACAGCAGGATTCACCCTCACGGCACAACAACCCCTGAATAACATTACACGCGTTACAATTCAAGCCTTATCCGCAGTATTAGCTGGAACACAATCGTTACACACAAACTCCTTCGACGAAGCACTAGCTTTGCCAAGCGAAGAAGCAGTAAGAATAGCCCTAAGAACACAGCAAATAATCGCTTATGAAAGCGGAGTAACCAACACCATAGACCCCCTAGCTGGCTCATACTACGTAGAGAACCTAACAAACGAGATGGAGAAAAGCACAATGGAATACTTCCGAAAACTAGACGACATGGGTGGAGCAATCCCAGCCATAGAGAAAGGCTTCTTTCAAAAGGAAATCGCTGACAGCTCCTATGAATATCAGAAGGAAGTAGACGAGAAAAGACGAATCCTAGTTGGAGTAAACGATTATACAACAGAAGAAAAACAGCCAATAAAAGTTTTAAGGGTAGACCCAAAAGTTGAAGAGGAACAAGTTGCAAGCCTTCACAAGCTGAAGAGAGAAAGAGACAACAAAAAAGTGAATGAAATGCTTGAAAAACTTCATTATACAGCAGAAAAGGATGAAAATCTCATGCCAACAATAATTGATGCTGTAAAGGCATATGCAACAATAGGCGAAATCTGCGACGTGCTTCGAGAAATCTACGGAGAATTCAAGGAGCTAATCGTAATTTAGAGAGGGAAAAAACATGCAGAATCAAAGGAAAATTAGAGTTTTAATCGCTAAGCCAGGCCTCGACAGCCACGACAGAGGAGCCAAAATCATAGCCAGAGCATTAAGAGACGCCGGGATGGAAGTAATCTACACTGGTTTAAAGCAGACCCCAGAGCAGATAGTTGAAACAGCCCTCCAAGAAGATGTGGACGTAATAGGATTGAGCATTCTTTCAGGAGCCCATAAAACCCTTTTCCCAATGATAATGGAACTGTTGAAGCAGAAAGGCTTAACAGACGTGCTTGTTGTCGCCGGAGGCATAATTCCAGAAGAAGACGTTCCTGAAATGAAAAAGCTTGGAATAAAAGGAATCTTTGGACCTGGAACACGGACAAATGAAATAATTCAGTACATATTTGAAAATATTCCGAAAAGAACCTAAACCCTGAAGATGTGCGAACATTGCCGAAAATACAGGAAATAGCCAGAGGCGTGCTAGCTGGAGACCGCAGAAGCATAGCGAGAGCAATAACGACCATCGAAAACAACAGCCCCAAAGCACAAGAACTAATCGCCTCAATTTTCCCCCACACCGGAAAAGCCCACATAATAGGGTTAACCGGCCCTCCAGGCTCTGGAAAAAGTACACTCATAGACAAAATCATACGCGAGTACAGGCGGAAAGGCAAAACTGTAGGCGTTATAGCCGTGGATCCAACAAGTCCCTTCACGGGCGGCGCATTTCTTGGCGACAGAATCCGAATGCAAGAACTAAGCACAGACCAAGGAGTTTTCATACGTAGCATGGCAACTCGCAACTATCTCGGTGGAATAGCCAAAGCAACAAAAAATGCTGCGAAAGTCTTGGATTCCGCAGGCAAAGACGTAGTCATCGTTGAAACCGTTGGTGCTGGACAATCTGAGGTGGAAATAATCAAAGTGGCACAAACGATAGTTGTTCTTTTTGCACCGGGCTTGGGTGATGAGATACAAGCAATAAAGGCGGGGATCATGGAGATAGCTGACATTTTCGTCGTGAACAAGGCTGACCGTGCAAACGCTGACAAAGCTGTGATGGACATCCAAGCAATGCTGCAGTTAAACAGTAAAGAAAGAATGTGGAAGCCGCCAGTTCTAAAGACTACAGCCCTCACAGGCGAAGGCGTCTCGCAACTCATCGAAAGAATAGGAGATCATAGGCTGTTCTTAGAAAAGGAGTTTGAACGCAAAAGAAGCCGAGAAAAGGCTGAAGCCGAACTGGTAGAAGCCATAAAAGAAAAAGTGGCAAATTCGATAATAGAAGAATTAAAAACAGAAGGAAAACTCGAAGAGTCTCTGCAAAAAATCCTTGAAAAGAAAATGGATCCTGCTTCCATAGCTGAGAAACTCTTGAACAAAAAATTCAAAAAGCAAGTCCAGAAGTGATAGAAGCCAATGCCTAAACTAGAACAAGGGCTTGTACAGGTTTACACTGGAAATGGAAAAGGCAAGACTTCAGCTGCTTTTGGACTTGCCCTGAGAGCCATAGGAAGAGGATTAAAGGTCTATGTAATTCAGTTCATTAAAGGCGGATTCGACTACGGCGAACTCTACGTGGTTGATAAACTTCCAAATCTCAAGCTTAAAGCCTTCGGAAGAGGCGAGTTCGTGACGGAAAAGCCTCCGGGAAAAGAGGATATTGAACTTGCGCAAGAAGCTTTGGCTCTAGCTGAACAAGTAGTCAAAAGCGGTGAATACGACATAGTCATTCTAGACGAAATTAACATTGCCCTAAACTTGAAACTGATAAATCTTGACGAAGTTTTGGAATTGATAAAGAACAAGCCGAAACATGTTGAACTCGTATTAACGGGGCGTTATGCACCCAGTGAAATAATTGAAACTGCTGATTTAGTTACAGAGATGAAGGAGGTTAAACATCCCTTCAATAAGGGTTACAAAGCCCGAGAAGGAATTGAATATTAGCTTTCTCACTCAAACTTAGCATTAAGTGTGAATCACAAGGGAGGTTTAAACGTTCAAGGTTGAAGATGGAGACTCGTCTAACGGATTTTTAGACATGTTTAAGACTTCGTGGGTGAAAACTTCCGTAATTTTAGGGATAATAATAGTGGCTATAGGCTTAACCATACTTCTCCTTTTGAAATTTTTCAACATTGGCGGCACACAGTTGTTTCTGGATGCGAAGGATCTTGTTGCAGAATACGGTCTTATAGGAATTTTCTTCGCGACCATTTTAGCTGGAACTTTTGTGCCTTTGGGAAGCCCAGCCCTGGTGGTGGCAGCAGCCCTCCTCGAAGTGCCAAAAATCCCCCTCATTTTAATTGCTACAGCCGGATTTACAATCGGCATGATGATTAATTATGGCTTGGGTTACCGTCTAGGAAGACCATACGTTATGAAGAAAATGTCAGCCGAAAAACTCGAAGAAATTATGCACTTATGGGATAGGTGGGGCTGGATTCTCTACACAATATTTGGACTTATCCCAGTCTTACCAGTGGAACTGCTTTCGTTCATTTGCGGACTGTTAAAAATTCGCCTAGACGTTTTTCTAATCCTAAGCTTTGTACCCAGACTCATAGTCTTCGCAATTCTAGCCTATTTTGGAGAACAAGCAGGCATATGGATTGGAATTGTTTGCTAACTGAGCGTTATGCACCCAAGGAGATGATTGAAGCCGCAAATTTAATTACAGAGATGAAAGAGGTCAAACACCCATTCAATAAGGGCTACCAAGCTCGAAAAGGAATAGAATATAGTCTTCTATGCTCAGAATCTTAACATCACCCGTTATAAATAGGCTTGGGATATGTTTGAGGGCTTGCTTGCAGAAGTTATGCTGTTTCGCTGATTTTCTTTCCCATTTTGCTGGTCCATTCTTTAATTGGAATGGCGAACTGCTTTTCAACGTCGTTTCTGTATATGCTGTTGTAGGTGCAGAATGATCTTATTTTTCCGTCGGGTGTGGCGTAGTGAATTGCGCATCTTTGAACTCTATCCAAGTCAAGATTCCACACGTCTTGGAAATGCATTATCCCAAGCATGATAACCCTACGCATGAGATCTCCCAGAGCCTCGTAGCTTCCTTTCGTTATCACATTCTTAATCAAGCTTCTAACAAGATCAGACTTAACCATGGGCAGAAGCTTCAGCAACTTCATCTTTGCCATTGTCTTTTTGCCTTTGACGCCTGAATAGTATATGTCCCAGAAAATCTGTGCAAACTTGTCAACATCAACGTATTTGGTTATAGGTTTGTAAGAGCCGTCTTTGTCAATGATTATGAATGTTGCTGCTCCGCACATGGGATGCATCGTGAACTCTGGATAAGTTTTGTTCTTTATTATTTCCATTCCCTTAGATACTGGAAGAGGCCAGTTGACAGGTCTCCAATCCCACTTTGTCACGGCTCCGTTTGTCTGTTCCTCTATTAGCTTAAGCGCGTCTGGTATTGTAATGCGGAGTTTCCTCATCTCCTCTTTTCTTGCTCTTCCAGCCATTGAAATAGGCTGAATGTTAACGCATCTAACGACATCATGATTTTCAACAGCGTACTGAACTATGTCTCCTAAATCCTTATCATTCACGCCCTTTGCTAAAGTAACCACCAAAACCACTGAGCTTAAGCCTATTTTTCTTGCGTTCTCAATAACCTTTTGCTTTATTGGGACAAGGTCGGTTCTTGCTCTGAGTTTCCTATGGATTTCTTCTCTTAAACCGTCAAACGTAAGATAAAGAGTGTCCATTCCAGCGTCGCAAATCTTCTTGAAGTATTCTATGTCTTCTGCAAGACGCAAGCCATTAGTGTTAACTTCCACGTGACTTATCCCCGCTTTCTTTGCTTCTTTGATTAAGTCTGGTAAGTCGTTTCTCAGGGTTGGTTCTCCACCGCTGAACTGAAGGGCGTTACATGCCCACGGTTTGTTAGCTCTGAACAATTTGATCATGTCAACAATCTGCTCGTAAGAAGGTTCATAAACGTAGTTTGCAGTTCCAGCGTAGGCAAAACAGATTGGACACGCCATGTTGCATCTGTTTGTCACGTCTATTATACCTAAAACAGTATGCGTCTTATGCTGCGGACACAATCCACAGTCAAAAGGGCATCCGTTAACTACTTTAGTGTGGGGATTTTCTAAGCCGCTGCCTGCATATTTGGCATTGTACCAGTTTTCATAAAACCACTTGTAAAGTTCAGCGTCTCCCCAGTAAACATCCTCAAACTTTCCATGTTCAGGACAAGTCTTTTCCAAGTAGATTACGCCGTTTTCCTCATAAATTCTCATAGGTATTTTTCTCTGGCATTCAGGGCATATGCTTGCAGAGTACGTCTCAAATTTGTTGAACACTTGAGGCTTAGACATTCCAACAGGCTTCCCAAGTTTTGAATATTAGGTAAGCACAGAAGCTATTAATATTTCTACTCATAAGAAAACATTAACTGGTGAGCGATCTGTATGCCTGAAGAAGATCTTAAGAAAGAGGTTACTGAGCTTCGTGAGAGAGTCGTTAGGCTTGAGGTTAAGGTTGAGGAGTTAGCAAAGCGCATTGACAGTATTGCAAACTATGCAAAGGAGCTTTATAATTACTTACAGAAACAAGCAGCCAGAGTTCCACCATAGCCATCCTAAACACTGCAGAAAAGCTTTTATTTAAATAGCTGCAAATCGTTTTGCGAGGTCTTATCTTATGACTTTAGAATCGAGCAAAACTTTGGGCGGTGTAGGAGCGATATTGGTTGTCATTGGTTCCTTAGGCTTCTTTGGGTCAAATTACGTGGGCTTATTGAGTCTCATCGGAGTAATACTTGTATCAATAGCTTTGAAAGGCTTGTCAGATCACTACAATGAAGGAGGAATATTCAACAACGCCCTTTATGGATTTATCGCAGCCATAATAGGAGGAGTATTTTTCGTAGCTGTCCTTGTGATGACGGTTCTCACGGCAATTTCCACCTTAGGTATCAGCGATTGGACTGAATGGGCGATGCAAGTTCAACAAAACATCACAGACTGGAATGCTTTTTGGGCTTTAGTTGGGCCTATTGTTATAGGCATCTTGGTAGCTTTCATTGTGCTCTTCGTATTCTTTATCATTACGGCTATATTCTTAAGAAAATCATTGTCTACACTTTCCATGAAATCTGGAGAGAAAATTTTCGGGACAGCAGGGCTACTGTGGTTGATAGGGGCTATTTTGACAATAATCGTGATAGGTTTCATACTCATCTGGATTGCTTGGATATTGATTGCTGTAGGATTCTTCTCGATTAAGGCAACAGCCGCTCAGCAACCCGTAACACCTCAACCTCCACCTCCTCCTCCATAACCAAACCTCATATTTTTCCCTCTTTATTTTTGAAGTTTAACAAGCCTTAAACACAAAAAGTTCATATTAAATATAAAAGGTGTTTAACGGATGAAAGCTGACACTGGTAAGACTTACAAGGGTAAGTGTGTTGATTGTGGTTCGCTTTTGGAGTTGTATGAGATTGATTTTGGCAAGGGCAGACGGATTATGCAATGCACTCGTTGCGGCTTGTACCATTTTTATAAGAAGGGTTTCTTTGGTAAGTGGAAGCTTGTGAAGGTTGGTCGTGCTTCGGATTTGTGGAGAAAATCCAAATGATGGGGACAACCCATGCGGCTTTCGCTTTGCTATGCTACTACGTTATTGCTTATTCTGCGGGATTGCCCTTTGACGCACCCATTGTTTTGTTTCTTCTTGTTTTTGGAAGCTTGATGCCTGACATTGACCATCCTAGAGGCTTCCTAGCCAGACAGTCTTACTTGTTCAGGCGGACATCCAGAGGTATTGGCAAGTTCATTAGGCATAGAGGAATTGTTCACAGCCTTTTGGCGGCTTTGATTGCTACAGCCATTGTTTGGGTTATTGCGATTTTTTACGGTTGGGAGACATTGGCTGTGGCGTGTTTTTTCCTAGGTTTTGTGTCACATTTGGCTGCAGACTCGCTTAACCCAACTGGAATAAAATGGCTACAACCTTTCAGCAAGGCAAGAGTAAAAGGCGGAATAAGAACAGGTTCAATCATAGAGAAATCCCTTTTTCTCATGATACTCGTTGTCATTTCCGTAATTGTCTATGTGGTTCATCCTGAATTGTTCAGCATATTTTCAGAACAGAGTTCACCATAGGCTCGGTAATTCTCCTTTTTGACATTGAGCATCTGACCTTACAAGTTAAACACAGACGCAACGTAAATGAAACTGAGACAACTTGTGTTCATGTGAAGCGTTATGTAGAAATTTTATCAGTCAGATGAGCTAAGCATGAACAAAATGAAGAGTGTCTCTCAAACCAAAATTATTGACATCACTGAAGTCAGCGAATATGAAAAATATGTTTACAGGTGTCTAGTAGGTCCATTTAGACGATATAAGAAAAGACAAGAATATTTGGAGAAAGCTATCCCGAAAGGGTTTCACAAAAAATTGTTGATTTTTGACGGGGAGATTGTTGGCCAAATAGAGTATGCACCTGCAGAAGTTTCCTATTATCCGATAATGGGTGATAATGTAATTGTGATGAATTGTATCTAGGTTTTGAGAAAGGCGAAGGGCCACAACTTTGGAAAACGGCTTTTACAAGACATGATAAAAAGTGAAAGGGATGCTGCTGGCTTCGCAACAATAACCTTAGAAGACCATTGGAGCCCATGGTTTATGAAATGGCAAATGGAAAAGTTAGGCTTTAAAACCCTAGACTCGATTAAGGTACTGCATAAAACGAAGCACAAAGGACAAGTTTTTAGCATATACCTCATGTGGATGCCAACAACCAAAAACGCAAAACCGCAAAAATGGAGCAAGCAAAAATTCCTGGAAGGGATAACCTTCTGCACCGCACACCCACTCTATCATCCACAAACGTGGAAAGGAAACATACTAGAACCCAAATAATGTTGAAGCATAAGAACCATGGAGAGAACCCTATCCTTGCAAACCTCTAACAAATTCTGCGGAGAAAAATTGCCAGCATAAATCTATGTTTGAAAACGTAAAGCTCAATACTGTTTGGTAATGCGAAACAGCCTGAAAACCAGTCACATTGATAGAAAACCCTACAATTCAGCGACATCGTAAATACATCGCCCGTAAACTCCTCTTTCTTGTTTGCTTCTGGTTTTCCTAACCTACTCAAGAAGAGTCGAGATTGACAAGGAGGTAAAAGCCGTTATCATTGGTTCGCGCGCTCCTAGGTTTTTCACTTTGAGTTCGTCCTGCTTTGAAGTTGTTTCTTCTGTTTGTTTGTGTTTGAGACTTCCTGAGTTGGTTTGTTCTGCAATGTTTGTTTAGCTTGTTCAGATTCTTCGTGGTTAGGGAATTTCCAAATGCTAGATGACGCACAATAAGCACAAAAAAAGGAAGGTGATGTTGTGGCAGTGAAGAGGCTTGTCAGGCCTTATGGATGGTGGAATTAGCCCGCGCCCGTGTGACGCATATTAGGTAGTTGATTTAGCCACCACAGAACATCGCCATAATGACGTCTTAATATCTGCGCAGGCGGTGGTCTATACGGTTGGTTGGGCAGCTCAGGTGCTGTTTCCTCAGGGTCTTGATGATCTACGGTCTGGCCTTCATCGTCAGACAGGGCGGCACTCACTAATTGAAACGGCTGTTCATTTGATACAGAAAGAACTTCAAAGGTGATGGTGAAGAAAGCACCGTTTCCGCTGAATGGCTCAGCAGTTGACATCGAAGAACATGCACCCCAGTAGGTTCCAGCAGATGGGTCAACTTCATCTTTCAGTGAAAAAATGGGGCCGTGAAGGACTCCCTCTGAATAACTTTCTACAGGTGTCATAACAACGTGACTAATGTATTCGAGAATTGTAGGATCCCACTTCAATGCGATGTCAAAACCGTATAGATTTTGAACATCCATGGATAGAATAACGCGAATAGCAACAGTTTCACCAACATCTACACCGGTTATCTTGCCAGGACAAACGCAAATCATAGGACAATTATCAAGTGGTTCTTTGTTTGTCGATCCAACGCTGTTACTTATGCCGAACAACACAAACAATGGCAATAGGGACAAGACAGTTGCTATGTGAATTTTCCTTAACATTCTACATCATAAATTGTAATGACAAGATTTTATTTAAGTTTTTGCAACAAAAACTTATATGTTTCTCTTTTCGTTAGTGTCTCTCTTGATTTTGCTATGATTTCTGATGCTCGTTATATTTCATAATTTCCAAAAGCTTGTGACCTAGTCGTGAGAGGAAGCATGCAAGCTGTAGAAAATAGGATTTGAACACATCACAGATATAGATAGGGAAAAATTGTTCAGAAAACGGAAATAGCGAGCGAGTATGGAAAACCAGTGGAGATTATGGAAAGCCATATAAATCACCATACTGCTGTTCAATTGCAAAGTTGGAGAGACGATAAAGTGCCAAAATGGGGATACTCCATAACAGAAGAAGAACTAGACCCAGAAAAAACCGTTAAGGCAAGTGGACGAGAGCTTAGAGTATCCCCTAAATCAGCCCGAGAAGTGTGCAAAACAATTAAAGGAATGATGCTCACTCGAGCAAAACGGTATCTCAAAGACGTTATGACCAAGAAGAAACCTGTTCCCTTCAGAAGATTCAAAAAGAAGGGTGGACACCGCCACGGACTAGAAAAGGCTTTTACAGGCAGATACCCAGTGAAAACAGCAAAGCATATTCTAAAAATACTTGAAGGAGCGGAAGCCAACGGCGAATATAAAGGCTTAGACACCGAAAGATTACGCATAATTCACGCGTCAGCATATCCCGGCATGAAGATTAAGGGATACATGCAAAGAGCCTTTGGAAGAAGCAGTCCAAAATTCGAAACCCTATGCCACATTGAAGTAGCCCTAGAAGAACAACCAGAAACAAGAGAGGAAGCATAATGTCCGTTGTCAAACATTTCGTATCAGAATCCATGAAAAAGAATGAAATAGACGAGTTCCTCCAAAAAGAACTTGAAAAAGCGGGTTACGGCGGAGTGAACATATCAAAAACCCCATTGGGAACGCACATAGTGATTTACGCCATGCGCCCAGGCTTAGTAATAGGTCGAGGCGGGGGAACAATAAGAGAACTCGCAAGAATTTTAGAAGAGAAATTCAATGTTCCAAACCCTCAAATTTCTGTTTCTGAAATGGAGATTCCAGAACTGAACGCTTATGTTGTTGCGTCACGCATAGCATCAGCCCTACAGAGAGGCATACATTTTAGACGCTCAGGATACTGGGCACTCAACCGAGTTATGGAAGCTGGAGCCCTTGGCGTGGAAATAACCATAAGTGGGAAGCTGAGAACCGATAGATCAAGATATGAAAAATTCAAAACTGGATACTTACCGACATGTGGAGACATAGCATTAAAATACATGCGAAAAGCCGTAGTTCACGTTCAACTAAAGGCAGGTATGCTTGGCGTGAAAGTTAGGATAATGCCCCCAGATGCAGAATTCCCAGGTAAAACCAAAGTGGCTGAAAGTCTTCCGGAGGAAAAAACGGCGGAAGGAACATCTGGAGAAAAAACTGAAGAAGAACCTAAAGAAACAAGCGGAGAGGAGGCAGCCAAGTAAATGCCAATATTGCGGGTCAAGGAAATACGTGACATGTCTTCTGAAGCGCGAGTGAAAAGATTAAACGAGCTTAGAACAGAGCTTCTAAGATTAAGAACCATGGTAAAGGCAGGGGGAACAGTAGAGAATCCAGCTAGGATAAAGGAGCTGCGCAAAACAATTGCTCGAATACTAACTATTGAACACGAAAAAAAACTTGGACTTGCAGAAGAGAAGATTAAGGGGAAGAAAAAGAAATGAAGGTAATGCCAAACATAATAAGCTCCGAATTCATCGGAACCGAAGCTAAAGTTGCAAAAAGCAGGCATCAAGGATATGTGGGAATCTCTGGTAGGATTATAAATGAAACACGAAACACGTTTGTAATTCTACATAAGGGAGAACGAAAAAGAATCATAAAAGATTCAGCTGTTTTTAACTTCAAATTTTCGGACGGAACAATTGTTGAAATTGATGGTAAACTGCTTGTGAGACGACCAGAAGATCGTCTCAAAAAACGTATTAGGAGGCTATGGTAACGTCACTAGCCTTCAAAAAGCCTAAGAAAACATGTAACGATAGAAACTGTCCCTTCCACGGAGACCTCTCAACAAGGGGACGCGTCTTAGAAGGTGTAGTTGTCAGCGCAAAAATGGATAAAACAGTCACAGTCAAACGTGACTATCTTTATTATGTTCCAAAGTTTAAGAGGTATGAGAGAAGACACAGCCGCATCGCATGTCACAACCCACCGTGCATAAACGCAAAAGAAGAAAACCGCGTAAAAATAGCTGAATGCCGCCCGATAAGCAAAACAGTCTCATTTGTCGTCGTTGAAAAACTGGAGGAGAAGTGAAATGGCTGCAAGGGCAAGAATGAGAGCGTTTATTGCCAAAGGGATGATTGGCCAAAAACCAAAAATCTCAAGAGGATTGCCCTGTGGCGCAGTCCTAAAATGTGCAGATAACTCTGGAGCCAAAGAAATAAGGCTGATCCAAGTCATAGGTTATAAAGGACGTCTACGACGTGTTCCATCAGCTGCAATAGGCGATAAAATAACCGTTTCAGTCAGACGTGGAACACCAGACATGAGAAAAAAGGTTTTTCAAGCAGTAGTTGTAAGACAAAGAAAGCCCTACCGAAGGGCTGAGGGCATATGGATTCAATTCGAAGATAATGCGGCAGTAATAATAACTCCGGATGGGGAAATGAAGGGGTCGGAAGTTCGTGGACCAGTGGCAAAGGAGGCTGCTGAAAGATGGCCAAGAATAGCAAGTGCCGCAAGCATAATATTGTAGGAGGAAGAACATGCAAGCAATAAAACCTGTAAGGAAGCCAACGAAACAGAGAAAAATGCTCTTCCAAGCACCAGACCATATACGCTACAAACATTTTGCAGCACCCCTTTCACCAGAGCTGAGAGCCTCACGTGGGGTGCGAGCCTTACCAGTTAGAAGCGGAGATGCAGTCCGCATAATGCGAGGGGACCACAAAGGATTTGAAGGAAAGGTTACCCGAATAGACAGGAAAAAATATAGAATTTACGTTGAAGGGCTAACGCGAGAAAAAGTTGACGGAACAACAATACTCGTTCCCGTACACCCTTCAAAGGTCATGATAACAAACTTAAATCTTGAAGATAAATGGCGAAAGCAAATTCTGGAAAGAAAAAGAAAAGCTCCCGAGATTATAGAGGAGGTTGCAGAGAAACCTCCTTCAGAAGAGATTGCTGAAATGAAAGAAGCTGTAGAAGAGAAAGTACCAAAAAAGAAACCAAAAAGAAGAAAGACGAGAGTAGTTAGAAAGCCAGCGGAAAAGAAAGTAGAAGAAAAACCGAAAAAACCCAAAAAAGCGAAGAGAACGAGAAAAAAGAAAACCGAAGAAACTAAAAAAGAAGAGAAGCCTAAAACGAAGAAAGCAAGAGCTAAGCGTAAAACAACCAAGAAAACCAAAGGAGGAAAATAATTTTGGCTAGAAAAGGAGGATCAACAGGGTTAAAACGTAAACCCGCACCGAAGTTCTGGCCAATACATAGAAAAGAATTTTTCTGGGTTGTAAAGCCTTCCCCTGGACCACATTCTCTTAAAAACTGCTTACCATTAACCATAGTTTTACGTGACATTCTCGGGTTTGCCAAAACAAGAAAAGAGGCTAAAACAATAGTTTCGCAAGGAAAGGTGTATGTGGATGGCAAGGTTAGGCGAAAAGACGACTTTCCAGTGGGATTAATGGATGTTATTTCCATATCAGACATTGACAACTACTTCCGTATAGTGCCCTCCCGTAAGGGCTTAATTCTTCATCCAATCAGTAAAGAAGAATCAAACTTCAAACTGTGTAGAATAAAAAACAAGAAAGTTGTTGAAAACGGGCATGTGCAACTCAACCTGCATGATGGCTCAAACATACTGGTGAAGGTTGCCGACCCAAAGAAGCCACAAGAGGACACCTACAATGCTTTAGACACCGTGAAAATAAGCTTGCCAGAAAGACAAATACTTGAACAAGTAAAAATGAAAGAAAACGATTTTGTAATAATAACAAGTGGAAAAAACATCGGAAAATATGGCAAGATAATTGAAATAGAAAAAACGAAGGGAAAGAAGCGTACGAACGCCCTTGTAACAATCGAGGACAAGAAAGGAAACCGTTACCAAACAATATCGAACTTTGTTTTTGCAATAGGCGAAGGACAGCCGTTAATATCCATGCCGGAGGTAGCTCAGATTGTCTGAGGATGAGATACTGAAGAGATGGAAAGAAAGCCCAATGCTTAAACCGAAAATCGAGAAGGTTGTCGTTAACATCAGCGTTGGAAAGTCAGGGGAGCCCGTGGAAAAAGCCTCAAAGGTTCTGAAAGATTTAACAGGTCAAAATCCATGTAAGAGAAAGGCTAAGCAAACCATTAGAGATTTCGGAATAAGAAAAGGTGAACCAATAGCATGCATTGTAACGCTTAGAAAACAGAAGGCAACAGATTTCCTGAAAAAAGTTTTGCCCGTTGTTGAGAATAGAATCTCTGAGAATTGCTTCGACAAATATGGAAACTTCTCCTTTGGCATAAAAGAACACATTGAAATTCCAGGGGTAAAATATGAACCTGAAATCGGCATATTCGGCATGAATGTCTGCGTCTCCCTCAGCCGCCCCGGATATCGAGTGAAAAAAAGGCGGAGAGAGAAAGCGAAAATCGGTTCAAAGCACATGTTAACGCTTGAAGAAGCTATGGTGTTCGTTAAAGATGCCTTGGGAGTCGAGATAATATAGTTATTGGAGCGATGGGTGTGGGCAAAGAGAAACCTAAAAAAGAAAGAAAATATGGCAAAGGAACAAGACAGTGCGTTAGATGTGGGTCTTACGGGCCTGTTATTCGACGTTACAATTTATATTTATGTCGGCAATGTTTTAGAGAGGTAGCCGTAAAACTCGGTTTCAAAAAGTACGAGTAACGAGGAAATTAGGATGGACACTTTGGCAAACGGTTTAACAACAATCATAAACAACGAGATGCGCAACAAGCGTGAGTGCTTAATTAGTCCAGCCTCTAAACTTTTGGGCAGAGTTTTAAGGGTTATGCAGTTAAACGGTTACATTGGAGAATTCGAATTCATTGATGATAGCCGCTCCGGAAAGTTTAGGGTCCAACTTTTGGGAAGAATAAACAAATGTGGAGCCATTAGACCGCGCTTTCCGGTTAAAGTAGATGGATTTGAAGAATGGGAGAAGACATTCCTTCCATCAAGAGACGTTGGCATATTAGTTGTCTCAACTCCGAAGGGAGTGCTGTCTCACAAAGAGGCGAAGGAAAAACACATCGGAGGTAGGCTGTTAGCACTCGCTTATTAGAAAAGGTGCCTTTGATGCGAGCCATAGAAGTCTCAAAAACCATTCAGATTCCAGATGACGTAGAGGTTTCAGCGGAAGGACGGAAAGTCACAGTTAAAGGTCCAAAAGGAACATTAACCCGTGACTTTTCTCACGCTCCAATCTCAATCAAAGTCGAAGGAAAAACCATTCGTGTTTGGGTTGAGTGGCCAAGGAAAAAAGAGGCAGCCCTCGTAGGCACCCTTCATTCACATATCCAGAACATGATTACCGGAGTTAGGAAGGGCTTCACATACAAATTGAAAATAGTTTTCTCACACTTTCCAATATCAGTTAAAGTTAAAGATAAAACCATTCTAATTGAAAATTTCACAGGTGAACGAAGCCCAAGAAAACTCAAAATAATGGGCGATTCCCAAGTTAAGGTTCAAACCGAGGACATAATTATTCAAGGCATAGATCTCGAAAATGTAAGCCAAACAGCAGCAAACATCGAACAAGGCACCAAAGTGAAAAAAAAAGACCCACGTGTCTTCTTAGACGGCATATACGTTAACGAAAAAGGCGAGGGGATGGAAGAATGACAGAACAAGACAAAGCTACTTTAGAAAGGGCATTGAAACTGAGGACCCGCATAAAAAAGAAGAAACCTAAATTTGTGAGGCAGGAAAGCTGGCGGTATAAGCGCTTGAAGGAAAGCTGGCGTAGACCAAGAGGAATAGACAACAAGATGAGAAGGAAAATTAAGGGCTGGCCGACCACCGTAAGCGTTGGGTACAGAGGGCCAAAAGCCGCAAGGGGTCTTCACCCGTCAGGTTACAATGACGTTTTAGTACATAATACTGAAGAACTTGAAAAGATCAACCCTGAAACTCAAGCCATAAGAATTGCACACACGGTTGGTAAAAGAAAAAGAGCTAAAATTCTTGTTGAAGCAAGAAAAAAGAAGATAAAAATTCTAAATTTCAAAGAAGCTGAGGAAGTAGTTCGAGAAGAAGAAAAGGGGACAGTGGAAGAAGAGAAACCCAAGGAAAAGGAAGAACAGAAAAAAGTATCAGAAAAAGAAAAAATAAGACGCAAACAGAAGACCAAAAAACGTAAAACGAGGACAGAAAAACGATGACAGGTCTTACAAGTCAGCGGCGTCTAGCAGCACAAATACTGAAAATCGGACAGAATCGCGTGTGGATAGATCCTGAAAGGATAGATGACGTGGAAGTAGCCATAACTAGAGAAGAGATCCGAAAACTGATTCATGAAGGCGTCGTTAAACGGCTTCCAGAAAAGGGTGTAAGCCGCGCAAGAGCACGGATTTTACATGAAAAGAAAAAGAAGGGACGAAGGCGCGGGCCAGGCAGCAGAACCAGTTCATTGCACGCAAAAATATCGAAGAAAGAGGCTTGGATGAAGAAGATTCGACCCTTGAGAAAGAGACTCCGTGAACTAAAAACCAATAGAATAATCACTGTAAACACGTATCGGAAGATGTATAAGATGTCGAGTAGCGGAAGGCTTGATTCCATTGCCGACATGGAGCGCTACTTGAAGGCGCACGAACTTTGGAGGAAACACTGATGGCAAAGGGACCACGCTATTGTGTTCCATTCCGAAGAAGGAGAGAGGGAAAAACAGATTACAAAGCAAGAAAAGCATTGTTGCTCTCCGGAAAACCACGCTTAGTAGTCCGCGGTTCACTCAAACACATTATAGTCCAAATAATTGTGGCTAAACCCCACGGAGACGAGGTCATAGTTTCGGCACATAGTAAGGAGCTAACCAGAAAGCACGGGTGGAAAGCTTCAGGAGGAAACATTTCAGCATGTTACCTAACTGGTCTTCTCTGCGGACTAAAAGCCAGAGAAAAGGGTGTGAAGGAAGCAGTTTTAGATATAGGACTACATTCCTCTACAAAGAATCGCATTTTTGCGGCACTGAAGGGCGTTTTAGACGCTGGAGTAAATGTGCCCTATAGTGAAGAGAAGCTCCCCAATGAAGAAAGAATAAAGGGCGAGCACATTGCAGAATATGCAAAAATTTTAGCTTCTAACCCTGAAGAACATCAAACTGAATTCTCGAAATACTTGAAGCAAAAATTACACCCAGAAAAATTTCCTAAGCATTTTGCGAAAGTTAAAAAGGAGATAACTGCGTCGTTCAGTGGAGGTAAAAAGGCTTGAGACGTTCAAGAAGAAGATATTCAAAAAGGCGTTCAAGACCATCAGCAAACCTTGAAGAGTGGGTTCCTAGAACACGCCTTGGCAAGATGATACAAGAGGGTAGAATTGCATCCATTCAAGAAATTTTTATGGAAGGCTTAAGGATACGTGAACCACAAATTGTTGATGCTTTACTTCCAGGCCTTCAAGAAGAAGTCATAAACATAAATCTAGTTCAAAAACAGACAGATGCTGGTGAAAAATCAAGGTTTAAGGCAATAGTTGCCGTTGGAAACAGGGACGGCTACATTGGCTTAGGGTCTGGAAAAACAAGCCAAGTGCGAGCAGCCATAGAAAAAGCTGCCGTAGATGCTCGTCTAAACATAGTTCCAGTTAGGAGGGGCTGTGGAAGCTGGGAATGCGGCTGTGGAAGACCACATTCAGTCCAGTTCTTAGTCGAAGGAAAATGCAGTGGCGTAAAAATCGCTATTCTTCCCGGACCGAGAGGTTTAGGTCTTGTAGCAAGCGAAGTCGCAAAGGTCATCCTCGGACTTGCTGGCATAAAAGACTGCTGGACGCGAAGTTACGGCTCAACTAGAACTGTTCCATCTTTTGCATATGCAGTTTTCGACGCGTTGAAGAAAAGCTACAGTCTCATAACTCCTGCGGATTGGGTGAGGTAAGTGGGTCAGGAAGCGAAAGAACGTAAATGCATAGTGGCTGTACGAATCCGCGGAACAATTAGAGCGTCACGGGAAGTCAGGGAAACCCTTCAGATGCTTAACTTGACACGAAATAACTTTGCGGTTTTGATTGACAACCGTCCTGCTTTCCTTGGGATGTTGAAAACAGGGCAGAATTTCATCACTTGGGGTGAAGCTTCAAAGGAAACCGTGAACATGATAATAAAGGAAAGGGCAAGACTTGCTGGGAACAAGAAGCCAACAGATGAGTATGCACAAAAAAACGGTTACGAATCCTTGGAAGAGCTTGCAGAAGCAATATTTAACTGTCATACTGAATACTGGAAACTTTCGAATGTGAAACCAGTCTTTAGGTTGCATCCACCAACTAAGGGCTTCAAAGGTAAGGTGAAAAAGGCCTATGGCATGGGAGGCGAGCTTGGATATCGCGGAGAAAAAATCAATGAACTGATAAAACGGATGACCTGAACTGTAATTTTGAACACTTTTGTTTGCGATACATTTTATAGTCACCTTTTAAATGCCATGTTATTCGAGGAGAAGGCAGTTTGAGCGCGAAGTGGCGGAGATATAAAAAACGTTCAAAACGATTTCACATTTCTAGAGACTTCAATAAAGTTAAAGAAAAAAAACTTGATCAACCATTCCGAATTAATAATCTACGGATCAGAAGAGGAACATACCCCTACAAACACAGCCTTCTGAACACTTATGGAGGAAGAAAATGGAAGGAGCCCAAACCTCTAATAGATGTTCTTGAGGAAAAGAATAAAATAATAGTTGTTGCCGAATTCGCTGGTTTCAAAAGGGAAAATCTAAAAATCCATGTTAAAGATCAACGATTAGTCTTGTCTGCTGAGGCTTCAGATCGGAAATACCATAAAAGTTTAAATCTTCCCAAAAGAGTGATTCCAAGCACCATGTGCACATCATATAAGAACGGTGTGCTTGAAATTGAATTTGAAAAGGCTGT
>Ga0315533_1000794_pt1 | contig 25749 bp, 21 predicted proteins | sample SalMarSW160130MG_FD_203081 | JGI IMG/M metagenome (GOLD analysis project Ga0315533, IMG submission 203081) | Salt marsh sediment microbial communities from the Plum Island Ecosystem LTER, Massachusetts, United States - Salt Marsh Sediment SW1601-30 ... | reverse complement strand
CCGGGTCTGTAACGGGTTAAATGACCTATCCCAAGAACGATACCGGCTATACTCAGACCGACAAGCCACGCGCATATCCAGGGCATATAAGAATAACCCCATATAATAGGCTCCGCCCACTTGGCCCCGCCGAAAAAGCCCCAGTATAAAAGCTGAGGCCAGATACATAAAGCTATCGATGTAAAACGCGACCGAAAACGAAATGGCCGGCACGCCGCTGCAAAACAGCTTATCAACACTGACAAGGCTAAACCGGGCAAATTCGCCAGAAAAGCTATTGCCAAAACAAAAAGCAGGCTGTAACTAAAGCTCATTAACTGCGATATCAAAACCGGCACCACAGCAAGAATACCCATCAATAGGCCCAGCACAAGAATCTGCCAGGGATATTCAAATATGCTGACGCCACTTATCACGAAATCGCCAAGGTACCAGCCGCGTGATGATATGAAACAGCCGATATCGAAAAATACGAAACCGCCCCTGACTATCTTTGACCAGAACGCACAACAAAGCCCAAACACCAAAAGCGCGAGGAACCAGCACATCAAAACATTATTATGGCTGTAATGCAGCGTCGGCCCAACCGTCAATAAAGATTTGGAGGTTACAACAGGTTTCTTTTCTGCCTTATTATTATCCATACTAAAAGGCTTTCGCTTGGATATCCCCTGAACCTTTTCCCATCCGGAACAGCTCGCGTCAATGCTTAAAAGCCAAAACATTATATCAATAAGCCGGAATAAAAAGAAGTCAAAACACAGGTAAAATCAAAACTCCACAAGTCTTTCAATAACAAGAACTTAACACTCAAAAATGGCTGAAAACCCCCTATCCACTGCCCGCTCTCCGAAGGCTGCTTATCTCGCCAAGACGCACAGGCTCAGTATCTTTCTGTTCAGGGTGTGCGCGCTGTGCGCAGCAATTCTTAATTGTTTTTGAAACTTTAGCTTCGCTTAGTTTTAAAAACATATAGAATCTCCTATGCGCGCTATGAACATTTTTGGTAACTGCTGATAATTTCTGAATCCTGATTAGCGGACATACCTACATAACAAAAATTCATACCTGTCTGAAGTCGTTTTCGTATCTTTTCAACCTTTGGAAAAGCTCGTTTAACTTCTTTGCCGAAGTTGCTCGCGTTCATCGGTCGATAACCGTTCTCGAAACAGAAGCTCACATAAGAATCATAAAGCTGTTTGCAGACGAGCGAATCAAAGCCGAGCCCCCGCGTCTTCTTGTCGAAGACAAAAGCGGGGGTGAAATTCTCCAGCAAAAACGCCCTCGCGGGATTGACGTCTCTGCGATACTGCCCAGGACCCAAATGCCGTTGAGTTCTTCAAAGGCATTTTCGGCTCCTGTGTGGAAAAGCTAAATCAGATGCCGAAGAAATAGCTGCTCGAAAAAAACTTTGTTGCGAAACTCTTATACAGGTACAAAGAAAGCTGCCTCAATCAAGTTTTATACCTTTCTTTACAAGCCACTGCTTCAAGTCCCCCATCTGGTCATCGAAAATCTCATTGTCGTAGTTCTCTTCCATTTTACGAATATGACCTGCCAATTCCGGCTGACCGTCCACAACGTCGCTCAATCTCTTTTCGAACTCCTCGCTGATATTGCGAAGCTGCTTTGTATCTATATGCACTCCCAGCAGAGTACTTACTCGACGTACAACCGACTCAATACAAATAGGATTATTACCCTGCACATAAGCCGGCACCGTTGCCACAAGGCTCGCCATACTAACCCCATACCGCGGCGTATTGGCTGTCAGGTAAGTAACAATACCGGCTGGGCCCTCATAGTCGCTGAACCTCATACCATACTTCTCGAATGCCTGCCTGAACTGCTCATCCGAAACCGAGCAAAAATATAAAGGCTCACGTGTATGAGGAACCAGACCCGATACGCTGCCGACAAAATAAATCTCTTCGACACCGAACTGAGCACAAGCCGAAAAGATACACTCCGAAAATTCCTTCCAGCCGAAATTTGGCTCCTTGCCGATAAAAAATATCAGATTACTCGCTGCGTCACCGTAAAAAATATTTTTCGGCCATTCGAGTCTCGTTACAAGCCCTTTCTCAATCTTTGTATAGGGCCGAAATATTGCCGCAAAATCCATCGTACCCGGGAAATTTTCGATATAGAAACCTTCCGGCCTTATCTCGGCAATTCTTTCCGCTCTAAGGGTTTCCACAAAATATTTGACAGTGCCCGTCGAAACTTCTCCGCTGTCCATCCACCCCTGAAAACCCAGAAGCAATTTCGGCTTCTCAAGCTTCACACTTTTATATATGCACAATCTGTCGTGTTCCATAAATCACCTTGTATTGTTACTGCACATTCTTCAAAACAACCTGATGTTTGTCAAGCTTTGCTTAAAAAAATACGCATCCGGAATATCCCGTCCAGCCGAATTGCTCTCTTGCTATAAATCGCCAAAACTGTATACTTATTTCGTTAAAAAAGTATTCAAACTTAACGTCAAGTGACGAAAAAAATGAGAAACGAAGCAAACGCTCTCAACCTGTCCAAAAGCAAATCCCTGGTTACCTTCGAACTGTTTCTACTTATCCTTTGCCTGTGCTTAATCGCTCTTCGCACTACGCTTACCGAAGTTTTATCCCCTCAATCAACAGACCAGATAAGCACCCTGAATACTGTCATTTACAGCCTTATTCTTTCTGCTGTTTTGATTGTCGCATTTGTAATCTGGCTCATCTTAAATTTTTATACAAAGCACTTCCTCTATAGATTCACAGGTATCGAAATCGGTCTATCGCTGCTGGTTATCGCCTCGGTAATCTCAGGCTCAGCCGCTTCGAATACGCGAGCTGCAATCACCTCTGCAGTCATTTTTATCGCACCGCTGCTAATGGTCGTCCTTCTCGTTCAAATTCTCGATTCCTCTGCTAAAATCAAACTAACACTGGCTGTCATTGCCGCTTCAGGATTCCTCTGTGCCTACCAATGCTACGAGCAGTTCTCCTATATGAACGAACAATCAATTAAACAATACGAACAAAACCCAAACCAGGTGCTCCAGTCACGTAACATCCAGACCGGCTCTTTGCGACATTTTCAGTTTGAACACAGGCTCTATTCGAAAGACATAAAAGCATCCTTTACTACCTCCAATTCCGCCGGCTCTTTTATAATACTGGCACTTTTCGCCGCCGCCGTTTTATTTATCGACAAAGTTAAAAACCGCAATAATCCCGACGCTGACCCCTGGCACTATTTAACATCGGGCGCCGTCTTAATAGTAGTCATTATCGGTCTGCTCCTTACCCGGAGCAAAGGTGCAACCATCGCGGCTCTGCTCGCATCAGTACTCTTTGCCTCACTCTGCTTTTTCGGCGGCTGGATATACTCTCACAAAAAAATAATCTCAATCATCTGTCTGCTTGTAATCGCTTCTGTCACCTGGGCCGTCATTTCCTACGGCCTCACTCACAACCGCCTGCCGGGCGGTAACTCTATGCTCGTAAGATGGCAGTACTGGCTCGCCGCCGGCAAAATCGCCGCAGAAAATCCATACACCGGTGTCGGACCGGCAAACTTCGCAACTGCTTACCTGCTTCACAAACTACCCCAGGCAATAGAAGCCATCTCTGACCCGCACAACTTCATCCTGAGCCTTCTGACTCAATACGGGCCTATCGGCCTTATAGCTTTTCTTGCAATAATCTGCCTTCCTCTCTGGAAGATAAATCCGATAACTAAACTATCCCAGACGCCTGTTAAAACTCATTCGAGCGAAAATCTCAAAAGACTGCTTATCCTTTTTATCCCGCTTGTACTGTTAATCTTCAGACCATTGTTAATACCAATCCCACTTGATATCTCCCTGTCGGAAATTCTCAACGGCATACTCATAATCTTTATAATGCCCATAGCAGCATTTATTATAGGCTTTTTTTTGATAACCAACGGCCCCCTGCACAACACGCAACAAACCAAACTCAAAATGAATATAACCATAGCCGCTCTTGTCTCTGCTGTTTTTGGTCTGCTCATACACAACCTCATAGACTTTGCCATCTTCGAGCCTCCTGTTTTCACAGCCTTTTGTGCTATCCTCGCCTGCCTGATTGCCTCGGATTTAAATGCCCGGCAGAAGCCCTGCTTTCATCTCAAAACCAACTCCACAATAAAAATAATAACAGCTCTCGCAGGCTTTACTGTAACTTTCGCTTTCTTTTATTATTGTATTGTCCCTGTTGTAAAAAGCTTTTCGAAGATAGCCGCTGCCAAAAAAGCCGAAGCCATCGGCAGCTACCAGCACGCGCATATCCTTTTTAATGAAGCCGCAGAAGCTGACCCACTAAGCACGACCGCACCATACCACAACGGCCTGCTTTATGAGCAAAATTACAGCTCAAATCCACGCTCCGGCATAGAGCTGCTCACACAGGCTGAAAGCTGCTACCTGACCGCAATCAAACGATACCCTGATAAATATTCTTACTTCAAAAAATTAAGCGATTTATATTTATCGCTCAGCCAGGCTCAACCGGAACCACAAAAAACCGAATGGCTAAAAAAGGCCCTCGATGCCGCATCGCAGGCAGTTGAGCTTTATCCCGGCCTGGCAAGACTGCATCTCTCGTTAGCTCAGATAGCAGAGCAGCTCGGAAAAATGAATCTCGCCCTCGAACATTATGAAAAGGCTGTCGAAATCGAGGATTCCTTCCGAGCGCAGTTCAAACAGATGTACCCTGACCACACCCCTTTCAGCCGTCTCGGCCAAAATAATTACGAAACAGCACATCAAAAAATCGAAAATCCAAAAAACTAAACAGATAAGAGCAGCACTAAAGACTTTTTTTACTGCTTTTCCGGCACATCAGCCGAAAAAATAATAGCTTGTTTCTCCCGAACATTATTTACGTGAGCTTTTTCTTAATATGATTGAGCTGCGAAAACAAACTGCTCTCGCTGACAAAATCGCCGTATGTGTTATCCTGCTTATGGCGACGGGTACAGTCTTTGTCTTCTCAGCTTCCGCCAACATCACGCAGGACATAGACTTACGTCATTTTTATAACTCTGCGTCGCTCAGACAAATCCTCTTTTTCCCGCTCGCAATTCTCATAATGTTCGCAGCCTCAGCAATAAACTATCACAGATTCGAATTCAATAAACACCTGCTGAAATCACCTGCCGTTTACGCTTTAGCCCTCAGTATCGCCCTTCTCGCTATCGTTTTATACCAGCGATTCCACCCGGTTTTTCCAACATTCATACCAAAAATACATAACCACTATCGATGGCTGAAAATCCCCTTAGGCCCGATAACAATCAGCTTTCAGCCATCAGAGCTTGCAAAATGGGCGATTTTTTTCTTCCTCGCAGGCCTTTGTGCCAAAGAAGGTTTCAATCTACATCTGTTCCGCAAAAGATTTATACCGCTCTGCGCCGTTATAGCTATTGTTGTAGGCCTGATTATCATCGAAGACCTCGGCACCGCCGCCTTTATTGCATTACTGGCATTTATTATGCTCACAATCGCAGGTGCGAAATGGCGGCACATGCTGGCCCCTCTCCCATTTGCACTTATCGCTTTTTGCCTCATTCTCTGGCTCTATCCGCACAGAATGCAAAGAATTATCGCCTTTCTAAAACCAACCGAACTCGCCGACTCAGCTAATTATCAGGCAAATCAATCACTTATTGCGCTCGGCTCAGGCGGCTTATTCGGCAAAGGTCTCGGCAGCGGTATCTGCAAATACGGCCATCTGCCCGAAGATACCACCGACTTTATCTTTGCCATAATCGGCGAAGAGTTTGGATTTGTCGGCACCGCAGCGGTCATTACGTTATTTATAGCTTTCCTCTGGCTGGGAATTCTCGTTATCAAAAGAACAAAAGATGATTTCGGCAAAATCCTTGCTGCTGGCGTAGTGCTGACAATAGCAATCCAGGCTGCCATCAATATCGGCGTTGTCACTGTCGTTTTACCCACGAAGGGAATACCGCTGCCTTTCGTAAGTGCCGGCGGTACTTCTATGCTCCTCTCCGCCGCCGCTGTCGGAACACTCCTGAACATCGCAAAACAAACCGGCATAGAACAACCAGATGAACCATTGCAAACAAATAAAACCGCTGTTACTCTACAGGCTTTGGAGTCTATGTAAAAATGAGTAACAAAGCATTTTTCTTTGCCGGCGGCGGTACAGGCGGGCATATCTACCCCGCAATTGCTGTTGCTGAAAAAATCACCAAATTTGAGCCAACAGCAAAAATCCATTTCTTCTGCAGCAGCCGTGACATCGACTCAAAAATCCTCTCAAAAACTGGGTTCGAATCTACAAAACTGCCCGCAGAAGCTTTTTCACTGCATCCGGCAAAATTCCTCAGATTCTTAAAAACCTTTTTTCAAAGCGCCGAAATCGCAGGCAAAATTCTCGACAAAACCGAAAATCCGGTTGTGGTCGGCATCGGCGGCTTCGCAGCAGCCCCCGTATGCCGGGCTGCACATAAAAGAAAAATACCCGTCAAATTAATAAACGTCGATATCGTCCCAGGCCGCGCCAACAAGCTAATCGCACGATGGGCTGACGGAATCTTCGTACAGTTCGAGGATTCTGCCCGATATCTTAAAAAGCAAAAGCATAAAATAAATTGCACCGGCTGTCCCCTTAGAGCCGGCTTCGAAAATCCTAATCCTCAAAAAGCCATCGAACACTTCAGCCTCGATAAAAATAAAAAGACTCTGCTGATAACTGGCGCCTCCAGCGGCTCGCAGAATATCAACAATACGATTTGTTCGCTGCTCGAATTTCTCGACCGCTTCGCCGACAAATGGCAGGTAGTGCACATCACAGGCATAAACAATCTCGACCAGGTCAGGGCAAAATATTCGAACGCAAAAATTGCACACAACATTGTTGATTATTACGACGATATGGCTGACCTCTTATCAGCCGCGGATTTGGTTATCGGCAGAAGCGGTGCCGTGAGCATCGCCGAGTACGCCGCTGCATCCGTACCGAGCATTTGCATTCCATACCCCTATCACAGGGATATGCACCAGTACTTAAACGCCGGAAAACTCGTCGAAACCGGCGCCGCAGTCATCGTTGACGACCTGCCCGACGAAAAAGAGCGCTGCGAATGGCTCGCCGAAGAACTCGAAGAGCTGATGAACAATGATGAAAAACTTGCCGAAATGAAAAAAAACTGCGAAGTCATTGCCAATAAAAACGCCGCAAAAATTATAGCTGAAAAGCTGCTGAAAACTTGAGAAGCACAAATGACAAAAGAGGAAAAAACAAAAATTTTGTTTTTATGTGTGGGCAATTCCTGTCGCAGCCAGATGGCCGAGGCCTTCACAAACGACTTAAGGCCGGACGAGCTCGAGGCCTTCTCCGCAGGAGTAAACCCGAGCAAGGTAAACGAACGGGCAATCAAAGTTATGGCCGAAGCCGGAATAGACATCTCCAGCCACTATCCAAAATCCATCGACGATTTGGCCGGCATCGATTTCGATTACGTCGTAACTCTCTGCGACAAGGCAAAAGAGAACTGTCCTGTTTTCCCCGGCAGGGTAAAAATAATGCACCGCAACTTCGACGACCCGACAGAAACAACAGGAACCGAAAAAGAAATTATGGCAGAATTCAGAAAAGTGCGGGACCAAATAAAATCATTTATAAAAAAACTGCCCGTATAATTATATACAATTTTCCAAAACCACTAATACAAAAAATCAAAAGCCAAGATATACCTTTACATCGGAAAGTAAACCCTCTATCATATTACCAAACCTTATCTCAACGGAAAATTTTATGGCTGAAGATAAGAATCTGACTGTGATAACAGTGAACTGGTACTCTATGGAATTCTTAGAGCCTCTGTTTTTAAATCTTAATAAAAAAGCTAAATGGCCCCGGAACATTAAATATCTCGTCATTGATAACACGAACGGCGAAGATAAACAGTTATCTTCTCTTGAACAAAAAAATCTGAATTTGACTATATGCCCTAACGACCCAAAAGGAGAAAAAGGTTCTTTTGCCCATGCTTTCGGCTTAAACATAGCGATGGATAAATTAGAAACCGAATACGGCCTGATAGTTGACCCCGATATTCATATTTTTAAGACTAACTGGGACTCTCTTTGCATTGATATAATCGAAAATGAAGGCTGCTCAGCCGTTGGCGCAACCTATCCCCAATGGCAGCTTGGAAAATATCACAATTTCCCGAATCCCGTGTTCTGTTTTTTTAAAACCGATGATTACAAAACGATTAATGCCGACTGGACCGCATATTCTAAGAGCCCATTAGTTAATTTTTTTAACTTCTGCAGGCGGCAAATCCTGCGCTTCGGAATTTTCATCAATAGAAGAAGGTACCAAAAATATCCTGCCGTAAGAAAAATGTTCGGATTTCTTGAGCACATAATCGGCGTATGCAGCAATGATACGGGCTCAAGAATAGCTTCAAAAGCAAAAAGAAATAACCTGAAGGCAATTTTGTTCAAAGCCGTTTTGCCCGATGACGAAATAATTAAAGGCAAAAGCGATTCTCTCATCAACCTTGCAGGGCAATTTGAGCTGTACTGTTATAACAAAGAGCCTATATTAACCCACAGGTATGGTACTGGTTCGCGGGTTTTTCGCAGCGACAGGGGCTATGACAGCGATTACTGGCGAAGGCAAATACAGGTATTCGAAAATCAGCAATAAAAAATTAAAAAGCTTATAAATTGAAAAAATTAAAGAAAATAATCAGATTATTAATTGCACTGGCCTGCATTATATACCTGGTAAGATTCTTCTATAAGAACAAAGATTCGCTGCTTTTGATTCTGAAGCTCGACGTCCCAACCATATTTTTTATCATCATTCTTACGGTCTCTTACTTTTTTATTTACAGCCTAAGGTTCCAGATAGTCCTTGAAAAATGCAGCAGCATACGCCTGAACTATATTTACCTCTTCAAGCTGCTGATTCAGGCTCGCTTCCTGAACTTGGTTTTTTCTCAAATGGGGAATGTGTATCGCGGTTACAAACTTAAAAAAGACTGTAACATCTCATACACTCGCTATATAAGCAGCTTTACGTCCACCCTCTGGATGGACACCTGCTTTAACCTGTTCTTCGCAACAACGGTGATACTTGTATTGAGCCCGCGTTTTAAAATAGGATACTTTATCGCATGGCAAACTTTTTTAATATTGGCATTACTGATTTCTGCCGTGCCCGTAGCGGTCATCTTTCTGATGTCAAAATTCAAAATAAAGATTAAATTCCTCGACTGGACTCACGCAAAGCTGACCGAAGTGTTATCCGTAACTATCAGTAACCTTCGCGATACAACGTATCTGCTGAAATTTTTTTCACTCGGAATCATACAGCTTGCGCTGACCGTTCTTGCACACTATATCTTATTCAAGAGATTCGACCTTATCCTGAATTTGCCTACTCTGCTGGTCTTTTACATTCTTTTAAGGCTGAGTATCTTTATTTCCATTACACCGGGAAATATAGGTGTTCAGGAAATCGCTTACGGCTTTATCGCCGAGCAGATGGGCATTGGTATGGCTGCCGGCATCCTCGTCTCCGTCGTTGCAAGAGTACTGAATTTTTTCATAATAATATTATTAGGCATCATATTAGGCGGCACAAGTTTGTTGCGTAGAAGAAAAGAATTTGCTAACTTAAAATGACAACATTTATAAAACTCCTTTAACGAAAAATATATGAAAATCAAGAATACAGGTGAGCGTTTAATAGCACAAAAACACTCAGAACACAGCCCGATGTTCCTTCGACATAAAGCGGCATACATATTCGCAGAACGTTTTATTAAAGATAAAATAACTCTCGATAATGGCTGTGGTTCAGGATACGGTTCTTATCACCTGATAACAAACGGGGCTAAAAAGGTCATCGGAATCGACATATCGAAAGATGCCGTGGAATACGCGAGAAAATCCTTCAGTATAGAAAGTCTTGAATTCAAGGTTAACAACGCCACAAAACTGGAGTTTGATGAGAACACTTTCGAAGCACTGACATCATTTCAGGTTATAGAACATATTGGGGATGTACACAGTTATTTATCGGAAATTGAACGTGTCTTAAAAAAAGACGCAGTTGCAATTATTTCAACACCTAACAAAAAAACTTATTCACCAAATTCTTCAAAACCGGAAAATCCTTTTCATGTAAAAGAATATTTCTTAGACGAATTACGCGAGCTTTTGAAAGATTTTTTTGATAATGTTGAAATTTACGGAGTTAATTCATCACAAAGAATGGAAAATTTAGAAAAATCACATTTGTATAAATTCAAAAACTTTCTGAAAAAACTTCTCAAAAAAACTCATTTATTATTCCTGTTGAACCTTATCCCCGGAAAAATACAATATATTCTTTCGAAACAGCTTAATAAAAATATTGATATCTCCGATTTTTGTGTAACAAAAGATAATTTGGAAAATTGTTTGGATTTTATTGCTGTGTGCAAAAAAAATGCCTGATCCCAAGAAATTAATTCGCGAATATGGACTATTAAAATGTACACTAATGGCAATAGACCATTTTTGCTATCTTATAATCAGATCCTTCAGGTCCAGGCTTTACAGATGGAAAAAAGATGACTTCGGTCTTAGGGAAGCGATATTCTGGTCTAAAGATCTGGATCCTTTTCTCAGATATTCAAAAATCCTGGCTGAACTGAAATCCCGGATTTCAAATTCAGATGCTAAAATTAACATACTCGAAGTAGGAGCAGGCGGAGAGGGATTAGCAGGTTTTTTAAAATACATGCGAAAACATGAGAGTTTCAATATCCTTCTGGCTGACAGCAACCCGGATTTTCTGGCAAAAGTAAAACTTGCCAAAACAATTGTTCTCAACTGCGAGCAGCTTCCCTTCGAAAATGAAGAATTCGATATTGTTATTTCTGTCGATACCCTCGAGCATATTCCAAAAGATAAGAGGGAAAATTTTCTTAAAGAATTGAAAAGAGTCTCCAAAAATACTGTTCTGCTGCACTTCGTTATGCACGACCCTGTAAAACAATTCTTAGGAAGAGACGGCGACATAAAATTTAACCAATGGTATTTGAATAATTTCAAAAAGGAACACCGATGGACCGCTGAACACCTGACAATCGAACCTCCGTCCTGCCGGGAAATTGAAAATGTCTTTGAAAATCCCGTGATAACGGGAACTCAAAATATTGACGCATGGTTTAACTATATCACTATGAAGTCAAAACCTGTTGTCGGTCTTTTAACAGGTTTCTTTTTTTTGTATAAATGGAAAAATAAAATTAATCTTCCTCCGTATCACGGCTGCTTTGTAAAATGGTCTAAAAGTCAGTCCTGATTGGATATTGAAAAGATTCAGTTTAATATGATAGATATACTTCTTGCAACTTATAACGGCCAACGTTTCTTAAAAGAACAAATAGAATCCATCCTTTCACAGACATGCAATGATTGGCAACTTATAATACGTGATGACGGTTCAGACGATAACACATTAGGAATAATAAAAAGCTATATAAGTCGGTATCCCGATAAAATCAAACTCATTGAAGATTCGCTTGGCAAACTCGGCCCGGCACAAAACTTTAACAAACTTCTGGAAAAGTCAAAAAATGAATACATTATGTTCTGCGACCAGGATGATATTTGGCTGCCGGAAAAAACAGAACTGACTCTGAATAAAATCAAAACCGCAGAGCTTAGCTATCCTGTTATTCCCATTCTTGTGCATACCGACTTAAAAGTCGTTGATGCTGATTTGAATGTAATCGCAGATTCTTTATGGTCATATAAAAAATTAGAACCCCTTACAGGTGATAAATTAACTAAAATTATTTACAAAAATGTTGTCACCGGTTGCACCACAATGATAAACAAAAAAGCTAAACAAATCATTTTCCCCATTCCGCTACAGGCAAGAGTGCATGACTGGTGGATAGCTATGAATATCGCAAAACAAGGCAGAATTTTCTGCATCCAAACGCCAACTGTTCTCTACCGTCAGCATGAAAAAAATATAATCGGCGCAAAATCCAAAAAAATGACAATATCGCTGTTTTTCCAAAAACTGTCAAAATTCCTGAGACAGTTTTTTAACGATTACAACACAATCAAAAGAGTCTATCCCAAAGTCAACATCTTTTCTCTGCTCGTACATAATATTCGTGATACCATCCAACGCAGGCTCTAACAAATTGTATATTTTCTCTTAACTTTTATCTGTAAATCTGTATAATTCATCCTGCTATACTGTCATAATCATTATAATAAAAATCCTTCGGTTTAGTTTTTTCAACATCACTGGCCATAAATGCACTTCCCAATTATTTTCACAACCCGCTCAGCCGCATTTCCGTCCCAGAGCTTCGGCGGCCTGTAGCCCGATGAATCAAAATCTCGCGCCCAGTCAAGTGCAGAAATAACCGCAGAAAGATTAAGACCGGCAACACGATTAGTACCGCTCTCAACCGTCAGGGGACGCTCGGTATTATTGCGAAGCGTGATACAAGGCACTCCCAGCCAGCAGCTCTCCTCCTGAATACCGCCCGAATCCGTCAAAACATATCTGCAGTTAACCATCAAATTCATAAAATCGAAATACCCGATAGGCTCAGTCATTTCCAGATTCTCAATCGAATCGAACTCGTCTTTCAAACCGAACCGTTCTATGCTTTTACTCGTCCTCGGATGAACGGGAAAAACAAGCTTATCCTCCGCCGCAGCCTCTTTTAATATAGACAACACAATCTCGAGAGAGGCTTTGTTATCGACATTCGAAGGACGATGTATAGTGACAAGGCCGAACTTCCGGCTTTCAAGCCCCATCTCCTCAGCTTTCTTAACAGCTTTAATTTGCTCAAGATTATTTTTCAATGAATCAATCATTAAATTACCCACAAGATGAATACGCTTCTCATTAACTCCCTCATTTCTTAAATTTTCCACACCCGATGGCTCGCTGGCGAAAAGCAAATCCGAGATTCTATCGGTCAGAATCCGGTTTATCTCTTCAGGCATCCCCTTATCGAAACTCCGCAGGCCGGCTTCAATGTGTGCAACCGGTATACCCAGCTTCACTGACGCCAGAGCCGCGGCTATAGTGGAATTAACGTCACCGACTACTATTACCAAATCTGCCGGCCTGGCGAGCAAAAGCTTTTCCATCTCAATCAAAATCCGGCCGGTTTGGTAACCGTGTGTCCCTGAACCAACACCCAGATAAAAATCAGGCTCCTTCAAACCAAGATTTTTCAAAAAAACCTCGGACATCACATAATCGTAGTGCTGGCCGGTATGGATAACATACACATCAAACCGCTCCCTTAGCTCTTTAAATCTGTGCCACAGCGGAGCAATCTTCATAAAGTTCGGCCTTGCCCCCGCAACAAGGTAAATCTTATAAGTTACCGGCATAATAATTTACCTTTTCTCTGTTAACTTACTGCTAAGCACAATATTCAACAACGGTTACAGAAGCATTAAGGATAAACAAACATACACAATTTGTCTATCATAATATAAAAAAGGCATATCAAAATTTTATAGACCGCCCCAAAAATTGCTCTTAAAATCTAAGACAATTAAATGATTGACTACTTAAATAATGTCCCAATTCTAACTTGCCGGAAAAAATCTATGCTAACACAACAACAATAATGGGCATCATTTACTATTTCTGTTTCTTCTTAACAAACCAAGAACGCCAAAGCCCAGCAAAACCAATGTCCCCGGCTCTGGAATAACAACAACGTTATCTACCCAGGTTTCGGCTATCAAACTGTCATAAATACCAGAACCATATGCACTAAAATAAAATCTTACTGAATCAGCAAGTTCCGGATCGTGACCCAATTGTAATAGCATATCTTTAGCATTGAAACTGTATGACAACATTTGGTCTTCAGCTATGGAGTAAAAATAATATGAATCGGGTAATATATTATATTCATCAAATGGACATGTTGAAGTTGAATAAACATAAGCTATTGTGCGAATATGTTCAGATGAATAATCATAAAACGCAAAATACACACCACTCATAGCATAATCATCATTTGTAGGCCCAAAAGGTGAAGATGACTGAACCTTCATATCAAAGTTGAATGTCAAATCATGGCTATAATCAAAGGTATTTTCAATTGTTATCTCGGTTAAGCCGGAATGGTTCAAATATGCAACTTTATTATTATCCTGAGATACTACTTCGGCTATATTATTACCCTCTTGACGGCCGTCAATGGTCCATTTGTCCAGTGTACCATCCTCAAAATCATCCGAAAAAATAACGCCAGCTTCTAAAATAGGACAAAAAAATAATACAAATAATAGAAATGCTTTTCTCTTCATCTCGCTTCTCCTTAAAAATAATTTTTATAGTATCTTTTAACCGCTCTTTCGAGCAAATTATAGGGCTTTAAAAATTAGAATTGCAATCCGCAAATTATCACCCTCTCTTCTCTTTTTCGCAGGCAAGACCTGCCGAAAACTAATATTACTCTAACAGAACCTCTCTAATCAGTCAAGAAGAAAAGTCCGATAATTTACGGTTTCTTGTTTTTATTTCCGGTGAAATTTGTTGAAATTATTAAATAAATCGACCATCCAGGCTGTTAAATCAACACAATCATTGAGCATCCTCTGTCGCCTGGTCTGCCATTGCTTTTTGATATCCCGCTCCGAAAGCAACTGGTCAATTTTAAACAGCATCTGCTGAAAATCTGCTGGCCTAAAACCAAATGCAAGACCGTATTTGTGCTCCAGCTCTTCAAGATAGGAAATACGACCAACAAAGCTGTTACAACGCAAAGCAGGCGTCCCAAGAACTGCAGCCTCGGCTATCATCGTCTGGCTGTCACCGACAACCATATCTGCAAATGCCATAACATCAAAAATACGATCTACTCGCGTAGGAAGCAGGTACTTCTTCAGCTCTTCATCAACAGTCTTCTCTGCACTTATAAAAACTCGGCCGTAAGCTGAAAGATGCGCAAGCAAAAATCTACCTTGTTCGGTGCTCACTCCCTTTGCCCCTATATCATGATGAGCAGTTAACGAAACCAGCCTTATCAAAAAAAAACGCTGCCCTTTTTCTAAGCCGAGTTCCCCAAATACACTCGGATCCGGAGTAAATCTATTAGGGTGAAGATATGCCAACTCGTGATAACCCTGATACCGAATATGTTTTTTACCGTGTTCTTCACGAACCAGACTGCTCGGCGTGACAATATAATGCGCAAATGGGTAGGCAAGCTTAGAAAATATTGGGATTATATCAGCATCATCTTCGTTGAAAATAATAGAAGTTGACCCGCTGAGACGAGCAACAGGCCCGACAACAAGTGATGTCCCCGCAAGAAAATCTGTATGGCTGTTCCTTGCGAGACGTAAAACCTTTCGAAATGCTCTTAAATTCTGTATGCCCTTGGCAAAAAAACTGTCTCTCGTCTTCGCAACCAGATGATATTGCCAGCCCGTCTCATCAACAAGTTGCTGCAAACAATCTTTCTCCCGAGCTACTATTTCAATATCATGTCCCGAATCCTTAAGAGCTTTGATTGGATTTTTGAATAAATGGAAATGTGCAGGATGTCCCAAATCAAATATTATCCTCATCAATTAACTCCCGCTCGCTTCTTCAATAAAATAAGAGGTACGGCGCCTCTGCCGCTGGGATGCAAAGCCTCTTTCTGCTTTAATTCATATTTTCCCATCAACTGATTGAATTCACCTCCTTGCATTAGCTGCCTCGTCTGGTCATCGGAAATCAAAATCGCATAATCAAAATCAGCCTTCAAAATATCCTCCCGCGTACCGTCGATAAACTGTTCATAATTTAGCCTGGTATTGAAAAAGATATTAAAAATATGACAATGCGATTCGACGTTACGGCCGAGCATCCATGTATATTGATGAACATTTTTTGATATCAATATTTTAGTATCCCTGTCAAACTTGAATTCATCCTCAAAAACTCTACAGGTCTCATACCGCCACCGGCTCTTTACAACCGCTGTATCCATTAATTGTTTGCCGTCTGCAAATCCAGGCAGCATCAATGCGAATAAAAACAGCGCCGTGAAAAACAATGTCGCAAGACCCCGCTTCTTGCTCAATAGAGCCGTTACCAAAAGTCCCGTCACCGCTACAGGTATTATTGCAAGCGCATAAAATAGCTGTTCCGGCGATAACCTCTGGTACTTCAAATTCGGGAAACCCACCAGAGGCTCATCAAGCTTATAATAAACCGCCCAGCTATGAATCTTCGGTAAGTAAAACCCAATAACAATAATAAAAGCTGCTGCCGCCAGGATGATTCCAAATCCTCTTCTTGAAATCGTAAAACTCCTCCCCACGCCGGCTTGTCCTTTCAAGTCAAAGTGAAAAAACTGACACGCGAATATCGCCATAATCGGTATCGCCGGACTCATATATCGCGGCACAACATACCAGGCCCTTCGGGAAAACGTCAGAAACAGCATAAGAAATAAAGGTATAAGCCATACAATCTTTTCCCGCGTCGTAAAATTCTTAACAGGTGACTTCCATCCGACTAACAGATAAAGCAAAAAAGCCACAAATATCGACCTTGTCGTGAAAAAGGCAAACCACGACTGTATCGTACGGGTTTGGGTATTAATAATCGGCTCACCAAGATTGCTGCCGAGAAGCTTGCTGAGATTTGATGGCCGAACTGAAAACCAAAAATCTCCCACAAATGCCGCATCAAGCACCATCAAAATCAGACTGCCCGCAACTATCCCGCAAACCACCCATCCGATATCCTGAAAAAACCTTTTTATACGCCAGAGATTCTGGTTATCTCTGCCAAGCCCAAAAAATAAAACTGCCATACAAATACCGATTTCCTTGGACTTAACCGCCCAGAAAAAAACCAGCCCCAAAAACATTAACAGCCAGCAGGTAAACTTGCCCCTGCGACCGAGAAATGCAAGATAAATGAATACCCCCAAAATCACCAGGAACATCACGGTAAAATCTGCCAGCGGTGAACCTGCTTCTCTGCCGAACATCGGCTGCATATAAACTAAAAGCACCGCTACTACTGCAGCAACAGCAGTCCCTTTCCCTGCCAGTATTCGGGCAGAGAAGTATATCAAAATACAGCTCGCCGTGAATAAAAAGCACCAGTAAATCCGCGCTCCCGTTATGGAATCACCTGCAAGAAAGTAAAACAGCTTCAAAAGATATATATGCCCATAACGATTTAATATCCACGCCTGACCGTTTGTGTACCGGGCCAGTGACATATAAAGCAAATCGTCCCAGTTAATCGCTGAATATATATGAAAATAAATCCATATCCCTGCGATTACCGATACGACCGGAGCCAAAATCCAGTCCAGCCGTGTTAATGTAGAGTATCCAACCTGCAACTGAGCCGTTTCACTTTTTTGCATAAGACCTTTCTCGGACATTTATTCAGGCTTCCCTTTTAATGCTCACTTCAGGTCCTTATTGCTTTCCATATCAAACCACATAGCAAAAAGCGTAAACTGAGCTGCGCTCATAAAGCTGAACATCGCCGCCAGCGCATTAACAGGTGGAATGCGCCCGCTCACCGCCCAGTAGTAAAACAATCTGATAAAGAGAACCAGCGTTGTCAAGCCGAACAGGAATCCAAGAAAATAAAAGAATACCAAAGGATGAAAATCCCTTATAATATACTTTTCCTTCATCCGGTACAAAAATCTCCTCAGAAGAAGCCAGCTCAATGTCACCATCACCCTGTGAATCTTTATTAAAGACTTCTCACCGATATTGTAAACAGGCCTGACCGGAATATCCCGAACCTTCAGATTATAGACATTGAGCTTAATAAGCATATCATTCGGCATCCCGTACCCCTTGTAAATCTTATCGATATCAATAAGCTCCAGTGCCTTGAGGTTTATCACCGTATACCCGGTTTGCGAATCGGCTATATGCCAGTAACCCGAAGCGATTTTGGTCAGAAGTGACAGATACGAATTACCCAGGTATCGTATCTTCGGTATGACGTTCCAGGCATTGCCGGTGAAAAGCCGGTTCCCCTTGGCGTAATCAATCTCACCGTTAACAACAGGCTCAAGAAGCCTTGGCAGGTCCTCAGGGTCCATCTGTGCATCGCCCGCCATAACAGCCGTAGCGTCCATCCTGTTATCGCGCGACCACTTATAACCGCTCGCTATAGCCCCACCGACACCCTCGTTCTTTTTATGTTCAATAAGAATTATCCTCCCCTCGGATTCTGAAGTGAATTTGCGAACAACCTCGACAGTCCCGTCGCTGCTCTTATCATCTACTATCACAATCTTGTCGACGTAATCCGGCATAGTCTCGATAACTTTGCCTATCAGTTTCTCTTCATTGTACGCCGGAACAACCACGCAAACACTTTTGTCTTTATACATTTTTATACTCCTGACGCCGCCGGCCGGGACCCAATAACAATACACGATGCACGTACAGATTAGCCCAGATAAGAAAGTATTGTCTCTGCCACGCAATCTTTCATCTCATCGGTCAGCTCCGGATATATCGGCAAAGCCATCACTTCCTTTGCTGCCTTCTCAGCCTCGGGAAAATCACCTTCCTTGTAGCCAAGATAAGCAAAGCACTTCTGCAAATGCATCGGTACCGGGTAATAAATCTCGCAGCCGATATTATTCTCCTTCAAATGTGCAGCCACCTCATCTCGTCTCGGAACACGTATTACATACTGATTATAAATAGTAACACAATCAGGATTAATATACGGCACCTGGACAATTGTCCCCTCGAACTTCTTATTATAATACGCCGCATTTTTTCGACGCGCTTCGCTCCACTCGTCCAAATAAGCAAGCTTGACCAGAAGCGCCGCCGCCTGTATCGGGTCAAGCCGGAAATTACCGCCTATAAACTCGTGATAATATTTCGGCTTGCTGCCGTGATTACGCATAATAAACGCACGCTCGTAGAGCTTCTTATCATTTGTCACTATCATCCCCCCGTCACCTATACCCCCCAGATTTTTGCTCGGGAAAAAGCTAAAGCACCCCGCCGTCCCGATGCTGCCCGCCTTTCTACCTTTATATGTGCTCGTTATTGACTGCGCAGCATCTTCAATCACTGCAATATTATGTTTTTCCGCAACCTCCATAATCGGGTCCATATCAGCCATCTGCCCGTAAAGGTGAACCGGCATAATCGCTTTCGTCTTCTCAGTCACCGCCTCGGCAACCTTCATACTGTCGATGTTATATGTCCTCGGGTCAATATCCACAAACACAGGTTTTGCACCGACCCTCGCAATACAGCCGACCGTTGCAAAAAAAGTAAACGGAGTCGTTATAACCTCATCACCCGCGCCAATCTCAAGACTCATAAGTGTATTCAATATCGCATCCGTTCCGCTCGTTGCACCAACCGCATATTTACAATCGCTGATTTCTGCTATTCTTTTCTCAAGCTCTTCAACTTTGGGCCCGCCTATACAGCGCTGACTCTCCAAAACTTCTGTTATAGCCGCCAAAATTTCACTCTTAATCTTCGCGTATTGCGCTTTCAAATCCAAAAGTGGTATCTGCATAAACCTTCTCCTGTCACCTGACCATTGCTCTCTGTTTATTTTTTCTTCTTGAATTCATCGTACGGTATCTCGCCTTTTGACAATTCAGCCGGCAGTGACGCCTCCTCATCAAGGTCAAGGCAACGCATAATCCTCTTCTCAACCTCTTTATACCTGTAACCGCTCTCAGGGCATACCATAATCCCGCTCGAATCCGGTTTTTTCAGAATATGGCCGTGCCTGCTCATCCAGCCGGCCTGCCTCGCAGGAACACCAACCATTAACGCATAATCCGGAACATCTTCTGTCACAACAGCGCCTGCTGCGATAAAACAGTATCTGCCAAGCTCTATCCCGCAAACAACAGTTGCATTCGCACCGACCGTACAGCCCCTGCGGAAAATCGTCTTCTCATAAAGACCATGCCGCACAACCTGTGACCGGGGATTGGTAACATTCGTCAAAACACACGATGGCCCCAAAAAAACATCATCTTCAATCACAGCTCCGGTATATATCGAAACATTATTCTGAACCTTTACATTGTTACCTATCACCACGCCGCCGGCAACGCAAACATTCTGGCCAAAAATACACCTCTCGCCGATTTTGACATCCTTCATAATATGGCAAAAGTGCCATATCTTTGTCCCCTTGCCTATCTCGCACGGCTCGTCAACGTATGCCGACTCATGAACAAAATAATCTTTCTTCTCGCTCATTTATAATACTCCAGCTCAATCGGCTCACCATTATTATCTAATGACCTCTGCCCCGCTTCGAGGACCTGCACAACCTTCAAACCGTCACCACCGTCACTGCGTATCGGCTCACCATCAAGCACGCCGTTAATAAAATGTTTACACTCAAGCGCCAATGGCTCAGTCGCCGCTATTTTTGGTATAACTATATCGCCGAACCGCAAAGATATTATCTCCGGATACCCTGCCTCGGTATCTTTCTTTATCGCCGCACCCTTATCCCATATCCTCACCTTCTCACTGGCCTGCATATCGTCAAATGTCACCATCTTCTCTGAACCCACCACCGTCATCTTTCTTATCTTGTGCGGGTCAAGCCAGCTGCAGTGAATATGAGCCATTTTCCCGTCATCAAACTTCACAGTCGCAAAAACAACGTCCTCGACATCTTCCTGCAAAAAGCTTTGTCCCCTCGCCGCCACCGATACAGGCCTGCTGTCGAACAAATAACAAATCACTGAAATATCGTGCGGTGCCAGTGACCACCACGCATTCTCATCCTTGCGAACAATTCCCAGATTAACTCGCTGAGTGTACATATAATAAGGCCGGCCTAAACCGCCTGCATCTATCAAACCTTTGATATATGTTACCGCAGAATGGTACTCCAGCAAATGTCCCACCATCAGCTTCAGGCCTCTTTCATCCGCATCCTTTACGAGTTGTCTGGATTCCGAACTCTTCAGTGTCAGCGGCTTCTCAACAAATGTATGTTTGCCCGCCTGCAGCGACTTTCTGGCAATCTCAAAGTGACTCGGCACTTCGACAGCTATCACAACCGCATCGATTTGCTCATCTCTCAGTACCTCATCAACATCCTTTGAAACCTCAACAGCCGGAAAGTTCCTTTTATGCACCGCCAGCAGCTTCTCGTCAAGGTCGCACACATACTTCAGCCTGCATCTGTCAGCCGTCGCAAAATTACGTACAAGGTTCTTGCCCCAGTAGCCGGCTCCCACAACAGCTACATTCAAAACTTTTTCACCCATATTATTACCTTCCCCTTTCACAGCCTGCATTCTACTGCCGCTCTACCCATTCTAATAAGGCCCCTGTCAATAATATCACTTTACAGCCGATACTTTTATCACTAACATAAACAAACTTTTCGTGAAAATAATAAAAGATTTAGCAGAAAATTACAACTAAATAATTATTCTTGGCAAAACTCATTCAGAACCTTTTATGAAAAGAGAAAAAAACAAAAAACACCATCCGAAGCAGCAAAAGCTGACTTCAAATCTTCAGCCGATACGCCTGAATAAGTATCACATTTTTAGCATCTGCTCATTTTTGCTCGCCGTGATGCTGGCAGTTATAATGAGCAACAACATAACCGAACCTTTTATCGAAATGCACAGTTGGGGCCGCGCTCACGATGCCTGGGTTGCACGCTCACATGTAGTCTATGGCCTGGGATATACGAAAGGATTTGACACTTTTGCTGTCGGAAATCCCCCTGAGAAAAAACCCACTCGATACCTCGACCACCCTGTACTTTTCACTCTGCTGAACGCTGCCGCTATGGCCGTCCTCGGAACAAACGAATGGTCGCTCAGAGTAATGAACATAATCAGCACAATAGCGGCATTACTTTTATTCTTAAAAATCCTTCGCCATCTCGCCGACGACGTAACTGCTCTTCTTGCAGGCCTATTCTTCTGCATCTTTCCATTAATCGCCTTTTTCGGCGTAAATATGTGGCTCTATCCGCTTGCCTTCTTGGCATTCTGGTGCTACCTGGCGCTGATTGGAACCCTCAAGAATGCCCCACCAAAAAAATGGCACAAGCCGGTTCTTGCACTGTCTATCTTCTTCGCCATACAGATGACCTGGGAAGGATTCTTCTTCGCTATGGCTATCGGTATCCATTATCTCTGTCATTGCCTCAGAAGAAAAAAATGGCCGGACTGGGTACTCTTCGCGGTCCTCTCTGTCATCCCTTTTCTTTCGCTTGCCGCAGATTTTACTGTCCTCGCAGCCGGCCACAACTGGGATTTCGATAGGCTCTTCGAGCTTGCAAAAATCCGCGCTACACACGGCGAGCTCGGAAAGCTCACCTGGACAAGGTGGTTCGGCCGCTTCACCGAACACGCTATGACAAACTTTTCACTCCCCGTTATAATTGTCGCTATTATCGCTGTAACTATTGGGCAGATATATGCATTTACAAAAGTCAAAGCCTCTGCCTATTCGTTAAAATTCCCTCAATTCTGGCTTTTTTTTATGCCCGCTCTCTTTCAACTGACCCTGCTGAGGGGAACCCTCTGGCCGCATCAGTACTGGGAAAGACCCTTGGCACCTGTTCTTGCAATTGCAGCCGCCCTCGCTATTATGACTGTTTATGACATCGTTAAAAAACTCAACAGGATTGCTGCCGTGATAGCTTCAACTATTATTACAGCTTTACTTTGCGCTTCCTGTGCCTATGGAATCAGCTATTACTATGGTATCAGATGGCAGTCACCGCAAAGAATGGAAATGTTCAAATACCTCAACACAATTATTCCTCCTGACAAATCCCTGCTGAGCTTTGAGACTCACATCATCGACCAGTTTCCCGGCATAAAAGCCGCCTCCTACAGACCCGAAATCGCCTGGCATCTCGACAGGGACATTGTCGTCGCCGGGAACATCATTCTCATCGATTCAAAAAACAATATTAAAATCGACATTCCACAGGCTTTAGCTGATATCGAAGATAAAGCTGAAACCGGAGAATTCACCTGCTATTTGGCTCCGATGCAGAGCGCTTTTTACAATCCGAAATTAAAGTATAAAACCCCCGTCACTAATATGGCTGAATTCCTCAATACCCTCGCAAGACGGTATCCTGTAGTTAAAACTTATCCTTATGTCCCCTGGAAAACAAAAAAGCCTCCGTGGCTCAAACAGGAAAACTTCTATCAAAGAGGAATGTTGCCCCACGTTATCTTCGATTTAAACAGTACGCCAGAAAAGCAGAATACGAATTAAAAACACCTGCTTATGGTCGAAGGCCGGCTCTGATTATTTATGCGCCGGATTCCTGTCTTCCGGCTTGCTGGAATCGTAAATTGCAATTTGACGTGAAAGCCGCGTCATCGTATCGGTCAGAACATTTATTCGCCTCCACAAACCTACGATAAGCAAAAGCAAAAAAAGATGTGAAAGATAAAACAGTAAATCAACTCCTCTGCCGACACCAATCCTGTGAGCTGCCCAGTTCGATACCTCCGGAAAAATAACCAGAACAACCAGAACCAAAAACAAAATAATTGCCGACAGTCTCTTGGCTAAAATCAAGGACCTCTGAACCAGGAATGCCCGCAAAACCAGCAGAAGAAGCAAAATGAGAATAACCTTAATCAAAATATGTCCCTCAGTTTGCGACGATATGTCCTGTAAATTGTCAGCCTGCTGCGCTAAAATCATTTCTTGCCTCCTGTCAGAAGTTCATACAAAATATTAATCGAGTTCAGTATCGACTGTCCTTTCGCCTTTGAATATTCCGTATAACGAATTTTCACACCTGCTTCCTTGTACCTTAATTTATTACGTGCTATCTCCGATAGTATCTCTGATGAATGAGCCATCCTGTTTTGCGTAATCACAATTTTCCGCAAAGCATCGGCACGAAAGGCCCGAAACCCGTTATGAGCATCCGTAATCTTCAAACCTGTTGTCAGCTTCGTGAAAACAACCGCCAGCTTCAAGAGAATATTCTTTACTAAAGGAATTCCCTCGGGTTTTACCCCCAAAAACCTCGATCCCAGCGCAACATCAAATCCTTCATTCAGTTTGGAGACTAACTTATCGATATCCTCCGGCCTCATCTGACTGTCCGCATCGAATGTCACCACAATATCAGCATTCTGTTTCAGCGCATATTCTATGCCCGTCGCAAGTGCAGCACCTTGACCGAGATTAATCGAATGCCTCAGAAGATGTACCGCCATCTTCTCCGTAGCCGCTACCGTATCGTCACTCGAGCCGTCGTCTACTACCACAATATTGTATGATTGATTATGGTTAATGAGCTCCTCGAGCACTCCTTTGATGATAGGGCCCTCATTGTACGCCGGTATAACAATCCATATCGACGGCTCAGACATAAGAACGCTCCAAAAAAAGAATGTTAACCTCACAACTGACGGTAAAAATATCACTAAATTAAAAGCTGGCCAGAAAAATTTGCCTCTCTGTCATCCGGGCCGGTTATCAATACTAAACTGCCTGCATAGCTGCCGAACCTTCTGCTGAATCTGCTCTTTGAGGCTCTGCTCCAGCTCGTATTCGCCTGAAGCTTTTTTCTCAATCCCTTTCAATACGGCATCGAGCAGACCCACAATCACATCCATCTGTTTTGTTCCCATACCCGTCTTTGTAACTATCGCCGTTCCCAGCCTGACACCCGAACTCTTACTCTCTTTTTCTGCATCCGGCGGCAGCTCTATCCTGTCAACTACTATTCCGACCTCTCCCAAAATCTTCTCAGCCGTCTGCCCCGTTAATCCCTCCTTCAGCCTGGATGCATCTAAAATCACCATATGATTATCCGTCCCCCCTGTCACCACATCATAGCCGAATTCCAAAAGCCTCTGCGAAAGTCTCCTCGCATTCTCTATAATCCTGCCCTGCCGCTGCCGGTACTCCTCCGAAAGCATCTCATTAAAGAAGACCGCCTTCGCCGCAATATTATTAAAATAAGGTGTCCCCTGAACGCCGGGAAAAGTATTGACCTCGATAAGCTGCCACAACGCTGCCCTCTTGCCTCCGGCCTCTGCCTGATTATCGAAGTCTTTGCCCATCAAAATAAGTCCGCCTCTCGGCCCGCCCGACTTATACGTGCTGGTCGTCGTAAAATGTGCAAAATCTATCGGCGACTGATGTGCCCCCGCACTGACAAGGCCGGCGATATGGGAAATATCCGCCAATAGATACGCCCCCGCCTCATCCGCAATTTCCCTGAACCGTGCAAAATCTATCGCCCTCGGATACGCACTCGCACCGCATATTACAAGTTTAGGCCTGAATTGAAGCGCCTTCTCTCGTATCGAATCGTAATCCAGCCGACAGCTCCTCTCATCCAGATAGTAATTCTCGACCTCAAAAAATTTGCCCGTAAAAGAATCAGCCGAGCCGTGCGAAAAATGCCCGCCCTGCTCTGCCGCCTGACTCAATATTTTGTCACCGGCATTTAATACTGCTGTGATAACTATCTGATTCGCCTGTGTCCCCGAGTGAGGCTGAACATTCGCATATCTCGCGCCGAATATCTCTTTCGCACGCATAATCGCTAATTGCTCTATCCTGTCAACAACCTCACAGCCGCCGTGAAGTCTGCCTGATATACAGCCCTCCGCCGTCTTGTTCTGCACCACCGACCCCAGAGCTGCCAGAACCGCCTTTGAACACTCGTTCTCCGCTGCTAATAGCTGAATACT
>Ga0315533_1000792_pt1 | contig 25782 bp, 22 predicted proteins | sample SalMarSW160130MG_FD_203081 | JGI IMG/M metagenome (GOLD analysis project Ga0315533, IMG submission 203081) | Salt marsh sediment microbial communities from the Plum Island Ecosystem LTER, Massachusetts, United States - Salt Marsh Sediment SW1601-30 ... | reverse complement strand
TCATGGAGGCCGAGAAAAGGTTCCGACGCATCAACGGCTATCAGGAGATACCCCGGTTGGTAGCGGCTTTAAAAAGAAAACGTGATCTTGACAAAAGTAAAGCCGCATAGTAAGGTTAGGTCAATGAACTACGGTCCGCTGTCAAATTTCAACAGAGAGTGGGACAACCCCAAAGTTCCAGTCTCACTACGAGGAAACGAATGGCGGATGCTTTCGTCTTCCAGGGAAATCGATGTTGTTGCTTGGCTCAAGGATATGAATTCAGATTTGAAGCAGGCAAAAGATCAAGGCATGATAGTAGATAGGGTTGAACCAGTTATCTATGACGATGAACAAGAACGAATGTTTGGCTACAATGACGTTTTAGCCAAACTAGATTCTGCTTTCTATGTCACTTCCAACAAAATAGGTTTGGAGCAGAGTGTCTTTCTACATTGTGTCTTCCATTATGAAGATCTCATGGGAGAAAACTACTGGGTCTATATGAGATGGAAGGCGAGTCGAATACTTGTTGATTCGTTGAATATGGCATTTTATAAAGCAACTGAAGATTATGTTCGTTGGGAAGCAGATCGGAATGAACTAGTGCCAAGCAAGCTACCTCCTCGCCTCGTAGAGCTTTCAAATAGAGTACGGGAAAAGCAACAATAGTTATAATTCCCCTCCCTTGGTGGGAGGGGATTAAGGGGAGGGGGAGTCTTCTCGGAAGAGCCAGGAAAAGCTCCATGTTTATAACCATCTTATGGACGAGCTTTTTTTATTCACCCCAGCCTGACCCTTCCCCGTCAAGGGGTGGCCACTGCCCAAAGGCTAGTTTAGAAGTTTACGGCTCAGACTTCACTTTCCCCCTCCCCGGTGGAGGGGGGTAGGGGGAGGGGATGCAGCGTTCCTTTTTGGCCAAGCCCAAAAGATCGCAATATTATCCCTTTAGCCCTTGATACTGGTTTTGTCTTCACCTTATGCAACCTTTTGTCCCTTAGGGACAAAAGGAGCAGGTTGTTGGGGCAACTAAAAGTAGAAGCGGAAGCCCAGTCCGCCGCCTAGGCGGAAGCGCGTTTCAGGCAAGAGCTCGATCAGAGGGTCTATCTCCGCGTAGAAGCTTATCGGGCTGTAGATATATTCAAGCCCCAACGGGATGCGCCCGGCAAGCAGTATATAAGCCTCGGGGTAGTGGGGATTGTCAGGGGGGTAACCGCCTCCGCCCAGCAATCCACCCGCTCCAACGTAAGCGGCAAGCGAGCCTGTGGGAACATCCAGAGGAAAGTGGTAAAGATACCCGGCCTGGAGGGTAAACCTGTCGCTGATCAAGTTCCAGCCCACGGTGGCGTCTATCGCGCTGGTACGGTCGAGCCAGAACTTGGCGGTGATTCCGGTTGGTTCTCCAAGCTGGATACCAAGCCCCACGTTGCCGTGGCTTGCGTGCGCTGCCTGGGCTGCTCCTGCGAGGGCAATTAAAAGCAGCCCGGAAATCATAAGTGTTCTTTTCATCTTGCCTCCTATTTTTATAAGCATAGCCGCCACGGTCTATTTGTCAAGATATATCGTCCCACGCCGCGCGCAAACTCGTCAGGTTTACATCGAACTCGTCACAATTAAGCTGGACAAAAGGTGGACAAAAATGGGACAAAAATGGGACAAAAGCTGGACAAAATGGGGCGATTTCGGGGTATTTTTGGCAAAACCCGGTGCAGATTCGTGAAAAAAGGCCGCCGGCTGGTAGGTGGCGACATGGGGGTTGACAAGCCTGTGGTTTAGGTTATAGTCTATTATTATGGAAAAGGGAGTTACCTCTGATAAATACCGTGACATATTCCTCTCCCACAGTTGGAAGGATAAGCCGTTTGTTCGTCGCCTTCAGGCTGATATAGAGGCCGTTGAATACAAAGGGCGAAAACTTACGACATGGATCGATGAAGCAGAAATTCGCCCTGGTGATAGTATAACGGGGAAGATAAATGAAGGTCTAGAAAACAGCCGCTTCATTGGAGTAGTTATGACACCTGATTACTTCAAAAGCGAAAGTGGTTGGACGTATGCAGAATGGCATGCCGCATTACATCTTGACCCTGATAACCGAAAGTGTCGCACTATTCCTATTCTTGCGAAAGATTATGAAGATATACCTCCACTTCTTAGACATCTCCTCAGGATAGACCTTCGTGAGAAAAACTATGAAAGAGACTTGCCTAGACTCATTAACATACTTTGTGACGAACCTTTCCCAAAACCAAAATTACACCAGGGCCGAATAATTAATCCAGATGGGCGACTCAGTGCTTCGACGTTAGTATCTGAAAGGGCACCCACTGATGCTTATCCGGATGTTTTTGATGAAGAACTTTATAGCAATCTTTTGCCGATAGTAAAACTCCCTAGTCACCTTTTTGCGGCCCCGATTACGGAACGTGTACTTGCAAAACCAGGGAGATCATTGAAGTGGTCGATATTAACAGAAATTTCTTCTGCGACTGGTGAACCGGTCAAAGAAGGTTTTAAAGATTATGAGAATGAGTTAATAACTTTAGAAAACCTTTTTAAAGACGACAACCCTTTTGCGGCAGCGATTAAGCCGGGGTTAGCCAGACGAATCCGTAAGGAAAGATTCATCAGGGATGACGATAAACGACGGATTTTTGTTTATCTTCTCAACAAGGCTATAGCTAAACAGGCAGAGAAAGTTGGACTTGTTGAAGACCACACTAAATCCTGGCGCTATTTCTTTCCCCCAAAGCTAGGGGGAGGCCCTAATAAAATTGCATGGCCTCGCTCAAGGACTGTAGCAAAACCTTTAACGGATACAGAGTGGTTGCATTTCGGTGCTTATCTTACTGTTTTCTACATAGCAGGTAATTTCTTCTTAAAGGTCTGGCCTACCTACCTTCTTACGTTCCGAGGCTCAGAACCTAAAATGGGACCAACCGTAGGCCGAAAAGTCATTCCTTGGACAGGAAGAATGCGAAACCCCACGGTTTTGAATCATGTTTTGTGCTTGAGTCATAGGTTAAGCGAACAGAAAAAATATATATGTGTGCAAGTTGGCGACCAAGAGATGATAATCAAGAGGGAACCAGCATTCATACAACAGAGTTTTGGCCTTCCGTTTGATTACAGAAAGATTACCGCAATAGAGGTGCTTCACCGAGACTTGCCAGAAGAAGAACTACCCCGTTCTTTAGACGAGATAAGAAGAGAAGACTTGGAGCTTGGAGATGAGGAACTTGATTTTGAGTAGACGACCACAGTTTGAATCCGGCTTAATTCTTGAGCCCGATCTCTTGTTTGGTGGGCAACATAAACACCCTGATCCCAAAATAGGCCTGTGGCTATACGGACCTTACACAGAACAAGGTCAACCGGAACCAATCCCTAAATCAATAAACGTAGGAATTGTAGGTTCTCCTTCTTTAGTGGCAAATGCAAAACAATTTTTCGACCAAATGCGTACGAAATTGACGAATGACGGGACGGAACCTTTTCAACACCCGCCCTTTCCGGGCTTCAACGATAGACCTCCGTTCATATGTGAATTGTACGTGAGTAAAGCAGGTTGTGAGGTTATCAAGGACGAGAATTTTGAAGAGATTCTGAAGGAAGTTAAATTCCGAGGGCGTATAAAAAAGGTAGTTGAGCTTTACGCTCAATGTGTAAAAAAAATATCACAGCGAGAACCTACACCGGATGTAGTTATTTGTTGTATCCCCCAAAAAATAATTGCAGAATGCACAGTACGGATAACATCTTCAGGTTATAGCCAACGAATAAGAAAAAGTGTGGGGGAGAGAAAAGCCCTCAAAGAAATACGAACCAAAGGGGGATTCCTCTTTTCGGAAATGGACCCCACAGTAAGATTGGTAGGCGTCCACAACGATATCCATCGCGGAATTAAAGCGGAAACTATGCAATATAACATCCCAACCCAATTAATTAAACCACAAACGTTAAACCTTATTGAGGACCCTAAAAAACTAGGAGTTCAAGATCCTGCCACAAGAGCGTGGAACCTCGCGGTTGGGCTCTACTACAAAGGTGGTGGTATCCCCTGGCGAATGGCGCATGTAGAACCAGATATTTGCTTTGTAGGAATCTCTTTCTACAAAGAAGTATTGACAAACGATCCATTAATGCATACCAGTATGGCTCAGACTTTTACCACTAAGGGGGATGGGTATGTGCTTAAGGGAGCACCTTTTCGCTGGGATAAGAATGAATCAAAAGACAGATCACCTCACTTAGATCGACAATCTGCCTGTGAATTAATCAATAGCGTTCTTGAATTCTACAAAGAACAAAATGAAGGTATATTGCCTCGTAAACTTGTTGTTCACAAAACCTCCAGATTTGAAAACGATGAGTTGGCGGGGTTTAAAGATGCTAGTAATAAGATTCCGAGAAGAGATTTCGTAGCACTGGGTTATCGCAAGATACAATTCTACCGTAAAGGTAACTACCCGCCACTTAGAGGCACCTACGTTAAATTCACGGACAAAAACATGTTACTCTACACTGAAGGGTTCATCCCTTATCTACGCACATATCCTGGTCCAAAAGTACCTAAACCTATTGAGATACTTGAACATCATGGGGACAGCCCTTGGAACGAAATACTAAGAGAAATCCTAATGTTGACAAAGATGAACTGGAATAGCGCTGATTTTGCTTGCAAACAACCGATCACTATTGCTTTTGCAAGGAACGTAGGAGAGATTCTGGCAGAACTCCCACCTGATCGACCTATACAGCATGAATACCGGTTCTATATGTAACCCCCATTTGACGCCCTAAGCCAAGCGCAAGGTGCGGGCGGCGTATGCAATTGTCCCTGCAATCAAATCAATCGTTTACGATAACCGTGGGCCTTGTGACGCCTGCGCGAATCTGGGTGCGGCCCGCCCACTCTTCTACCTGCTATACACCAAAAGGCCGAAGGTGAAGGGATAAAGCTAGCCCCGGGGGCCCCAGCCTGATGCGAAGCAGACGGCTGGGGTGAAGAAAGGTTGACAAAGTTTGTGGTTTAGGATATAGTCGTTTGATATGATTGATGTTGAAGAGATAAAGTTACTTGTAGAGCGTTTCGAGCGCAACCTGGATGCCTATCGTTCCGGGAAGTACAAGGAAGAGCAGTTACGGCTCGAGTTCATCAATCCGTTCTTTCAGACCCTGGGATGGGACGTAGACAACGAACAGGGGTACGCCGAGGCTTACAAAGAGGTCATTCACGAAGATTCCATTAGAATAGGTGGGGCGACCAAGGCTCCGGACTACTGCTTCCGCATCGGCGGAACGCGCAAATTCTTCGTTGAAGCCAAAAAACCCTCGGTGGACATCAAGGAAAACATCCATCCTGCCTATCAACTGCGCCGCTACGCCTGGTCGGCCAAGCTGCCCTTGAGCATCCTTACCGACTTCGAGGAGTTCGCAGTCTACGACTGCCGCATCAAGCCTGCCAAAACCGACAAGGCATCCGTAGCCCGTATCCTCTATATCGATTACAAGGAGTACCTCAAACGCTGGGATGAGATTGCATCCATCTTTTCCAAGGATGCGGTGCTCAAGGGTTCGTTCGACAAATATGTTGAATCGACCAAACTGAAGCGGGGCACTGCCGAGGTGGACGATGCCTTTCTGGCTGAGATCGAGCAGTGGCGTGACGAACTTGCCCGCAACATCGCTTTAAGGAATCCGAAGCTGTCAACACGTCAACTCAACTTCGCTGTGCAGAAGACCATAGACCGTATCATCTTCCTGCGAATCTGCGAGGACCGCGGCATCGAGGGGTACGGCCAGCTTCAGGCGCTATTAAACGGAACCAACGTCTACCAGCGTCTCACCCAGTTATTCAGGGATGCTGACGACCGCTACAACTCCGGGCTGTTTCACTTCAAGAAAGAGAAGAGCAGGGAAGAGCCGCCCGATGATCTCACCCTGAATCTTACAATAGATAACGACAAGCTCAAGCGCATCATCAAGGACATCTACTACCCGGACAGCCCTTACGAGTTCTCGGTGCTGCCTGCCGACATCCTGGGCCAGGTGTACGAGCAGTTCCTGGGCAAGGTCATCCGGCTTACCAAGGCACACTATGCAAAGGTTGAGGAAAAGCCCGAGGTTCGCAAGGCGGGCGGGGTCTACTACACTCCAACCTACATAGTTGACTATATCGTTTCCAACACGGTTGGCAAGCTGTGCAAGGGCAAGACGCCTGCTCAGGTGGCAAAGCTCCGCATACTCGATCCGGCGTGCGGGTCGGGGTCGTTCCTTTTAGGCGCTTACCAGTATCTTTTGGACTGGCACCGCGACTACTACATAGAAGATGGGCCGGAAAAGCACCGCAAACAGCTTTATCAGGTAACGGAGCGGGAGTGGCGGCTTTCGACCGAGGAGCGCAAGCGGATACTTACAAACAACATCTACGGGGTGGACATAGACCTGCAGGCGGTGGAGGTCACCAAGCTTTCGCTGCTCTTAAAGGTGCTGGAGGGCGAGAGTAAGGAGACGTTGAAGCGCCAGCTTGCGATATTCCACCAGCGGGCGCTGCCCGACCTGGGCTCGAATATCAAGTGCGGCAACTCGCTCATAGGTTCGGATTTCTACGCCAACCGTCAGACCGGCATGTTTGACGATGAGGAGCAATACCGCATCAACGCATTTGACTGGGAGACGGAGTTTCCGGAGATTATAAGGGGTGAACCGCGCAATCTGTGGTTCGTTACTTTCGTTACCCATAACTCCAGGATATCGCAGCGCCTTTTAGACAAGGGGCTTAAGCCCCTTGTCTCCTCTAAAGAGCCTTTGATATTTTCTCCTGATGAGCAGATATTGATTGCAGAGAAGATCGCTGGGGCGTGCCGAAAATTTAATGTCCCGGTGACAGCCTGGAATGTTTTGTCCGACCACGTTCACATGATTATTACAGCGGATACGGAGAAAGACTTAAATGAATTGGTGCGCAAGATTAAAGGTTATAGCTCACGCGAATTCCAGAAGGCTAAGGGATGGGAGAAGGGGAATCAGGTGTGGGCGCAGAAATTCAACCGTAAGCCTGTAAAGGACGATAATGCACTACATGACGTGCTATATTACGTTCAGAATAACCACCTGAAGCATGGAGACAAGGGGCTTAAGCCCCTTGTCTCTCCCAGAGAGAAGATAAAGCCTATTCTTAACTCCATCACCATCTCTGTAGAAAAAGCTTGCCTTGCCTCCGGTGGCTTCGATGCGGTGATTGGAAATCCGCCGTATGTACTTTTGCAGACACTTAATCAAAACGAGGTGTTTAAGTATTTAGCAAATAATTATCGAGCAGCAACATACAAAATAGATACGTACCAGGTTTTTTTAGAGAAAGGAGTTAGACTACTAACCCCTGGGGGACTACTTGGCTATATTACCCCCAATACCTTTATGCGAAACAAGTATGCCCGTGAGTTGCGGCGTTTAATCCTAAATAAATCTGAGGTGAACTTACTTCGTGTATTCTACTATCCTGTATTTAAGGGAGTGAGTGTCGACACCTCAATACTAGTTCTTACAAGAACCAATAAGCCTCGTTCTAGTAATGTTGTCTACACTGTTCGTTCTTCTGATCCCAAAGATGTATCCTCAGAAACTCTGTTGCAAAGGTTATGGCTTAAACATAAGGAGAATTACTTCAGTTTGCCAGGCTCGGAAGGAGAAGACGAATTAGCACAGAAAATACAGGATAAATCGCTCTTGCTAGGTGAATTCACGACAGCATACTTTGGGATTCAAACTTATGACAGAAAGCAATTTGTACGAACTTACAAAGACGCTGAGTGGTTTAAGCCAGTAGTGGATGGGGGCAATATTTCCCGTTACTATTTGTTAGAAAGCGAAGAGTTTGTCGATTTCCGAACAGAGGCTATCAAGAGTGGTGGGAAAAAAGAAGTTTATGAAAAGGAACGCATCGGGGTTAGACAAATAGGCGAGTCGCCAATTGCTACTATTATACCTGCGGGGATTTATACTTTGAATACGGTCTACAATATTTTTTTCACAAAGGAAGTAAGTTACAAGTTACCTTTCATTCTAGGAATATTGTCTTCAAAGATGTTAAGTTGGTACTGGAGGAAATCATTTTTCGACCAAAAGCGGACTTTCCCTAAGATAAAAAAGGATGCCTTGTTATCAGTACCCATCCGCACCATTGACTTTGACGACCCTGAGGATAAGGCGATGCACGACCGGATGGTTGAGCTGGTGGAGCGGATGCTTGATTTAAACAAAAAGCTGGCCCAAGCCAAAGTCCCGGATACCAAGAAACGCCTGCAGCGCCGGATTGCCGCCACCAACACGGAGATTGATAGGCTGGTGTACGAGCTGTACGAGCTGACCGAGGAGGAGATAGATATTGTGGAAGGCAGACTAAACCCATGTAAAGAAGTCTAGTCAACGGACAGATAATTCCGGTGCGATCTCCTTCAACGGTTTTCTAATTTTTGTAAGAAACTCGAAGAAGTTGGAGCGGTGCAACCGGAAGAGTAGGCGAATATCCAGTTTCCACCGGCCACCGAGATAAAAATATTGGAATGGTAATATCTTTCATGCTACAGTTACGCGAAAAAATCAAATCCAGCCCTCATCTTCTTTCAGCTGATCACGTTTACGATCGGCCTCCAATCCCTTCGCAACTTCTTTAGCCCACCGTTTTACGGTAGGATTCGAATCTTTGGCCCAACCAATGGCCATATCGCGCATACTTTCATCCCACTTTGCCATGCTTCCTGTAATAACCTCTCCATGCCACAAGTTTGAAGCGAGAATGGAACCAACCTTGCTATCTTCCTCATAATACTTGATAAGCAATTCCCTAGCAAGAGGATTCAAGTTAGCCCCTCCAGGATGGGTTATTTCGGCAACGACTCGTGGTCCTTCAGGCTTATTCTTATCAGCCCATTCTAACAAAACGTCACTTGGAACATCAAAGGCAAAACGCTTCCTTAAAGCAAGTGAAAATGCAAAGTACCCTTCCTTCTTGTATCGTAGTTTTAATATCTCGCCGATTCGCTCCCATATTTCTCGAGGTGCCTTACGCGCTGCCTCACTTAAAACAGATATGTACTCATCTTCTCTATAGAATTTGGTGTCAGGTTGAGTGGCCCAATCTATAATGAGATTTGCCATCCTAACCGGATCTTCATTTACGTATTTTCTGGCGATCTGCCCCCATTCATGGGCAATCCTGTGAGTCCCTGCATATCGAAATGCCAGTTCAATTAACATCCAAGCGCTGTTTGACAGTGCTGAATGTTCTTTTTCGTTTGATCTAAGTCGAAAATCCAACATCGTAAGGGTCTCTTCCATTGATTCACCCGTTGGATCTTTAATTAACTGATTTAATATAGCCTTGAAGTCCACTAAGTCCAGGTCATTCGTCCATGCACCCCAAACAAACAAGGACAAGCTTTTAGGTTCAAGGAAGTTATTCTCGACCATCTTCGCGAGGCGTCTAACTGCCCTTGAGGTTGGTTTACTTCGCCATGTAGTATGTAAAACCACATATGCCAACTCAGGTTCTTCCAGAGACCATTTATCCAGAAGCTCCTCTACCCACTTAGTAGCGCCTGCTTCCGTCCTTCCCGCAAGATAAATAGCTAGGATATCCGGTACACCCTCTTTGTGCTTCACTCGCTCGATGAGCAAATCGAAAAACTTCAATTCCTTATCAACCTTCCCTAATTGTCTCATAAAGTATCCCCCATGTTGAGCTTCCTTACTAAAAAGCCAATCTAACTCCGGCTCTAATAACGTGGGATTCGCATAAGCTTCTTCTGCAAGTTTTGCCGACTCTTTCTCATGAAGCGAAACTCCTTTTTTGTCTTTTTGGCGGGCTGCATCAAAATCAGCTCTAGACAAAGGGCCTGTCCATCGTCTAAAACGATCATGGAAGTTTTTCCCTCGAAGTTCCTCAATCTTTTGGTTGATCTCATTTTTTTGATCATCATTCAAAACCTTGTACTCTTCTCGTTTTAGTAGAAATTCCAATGAATTCCGAATTTCCCGCTTGCGCTTGTAATCTTCAACAGGCAAAGCGAAGACTCGCTTAAGTACTTCATCAGGGAATAAGGGAAGTAACCCCAACCCTTGATGTAATAGTATTTCTACGGCTTCATCCTGAATTTCTTTGTCTGGAAGCTGCAAAACATTATCGAGCAAAGCAAGAGTTTCTCTTTTAACCGACGTATACTCTTCTAAAGTTTTAGGCCGCCACTCTGGCCCAACTATTCGTCCTCCTTGACGTTCGCCTGAGCTGAATCTGGTTTCATGTTCGCTTAACGCTACCCCAATAGCTTTCACTGCTAGCTTCTGCTTCTCTTTAGAGCCACTTGCGATGGCTTCTTCAATGTGGATGTACCTTTCTAATGCTGGAACTTCCGTTCCTCCAAGACGTGTACGGAATAGACCTACCCAAATACTTGAGGCGTTGTTTCCATAACTCTCATTTTCAGCATCTGCTAACGCTAGGAGTAATCGCGCAGCTCCATGGAAAGTCTCTTTATTCCAAGCAAGTTTCTCTAAAGCCCAAATAACATTACGTCTTCCCGCCCTAAATCTTAAAAGGTCATCTCTGGGCAAGTGACCGATCAAACCCTCCAATTTATCAAGCGAATCCTGTGGTGACGAAGCTGCTACTTGATTAATCAAATTGGAAGCTTCCTCATTATCTATATCGGAGAGAACCTTAAATTGTGACAGTATATCTTTGACAAACTGTCTAGTTCTCTCGTTATCGCCCAGATCCGAAATTCGTTCCCAAAAGACTTCGCGCATATTTCGCGAAGGTAACTGGGAGAAAAACCTAGTCAATGTACCATAATCGTAAGTATCCCAAAGTGCGTCTGCTAACCATACTGCTAATAAATGTGGAGTCACATAACGCTTACGCCCTCTGCGTGAAACTAATCCTTCCTTTTCCATTTTACGGATAGCATGCCTGAAATCTGTCGGGTCAATTCTGAAGAACTTACGTATGAATTCACCTTCTCCACTTAATTCATTATCCCACCCCACCTCTGTTAGTAGAGATAAAAATTGCATCTTTATTCGAATCTCAGGATCCGGAACAAGCTTTTCTAATATCTCTTGAATGTCAGGTGCCTTCGCTAACCTAGAAGCAGACATATCATCAGGGTGTTCTTGCATGTGCTCAGCAAGCCTAGTTGCAATCTTCACAAAGCCTTCGGAAGCCCTGATAATCCAATCAATTGCGGGTTGAGGTAGACCGCCGACCTGTTTTAAAAGTTCCTCCATCGCATCATGTGCAAGGGGTTTGATACAAACGTATCCTTGACTTACATACATAGTTTCGTAGACAAATCTTCGAGGGCCAATTGTAATAAGATGTACACCTTCTCCGGTGCTTTCAAGGTGAGTTTTCACAGATGTGGCTTCGTCAGAAGAACACTCGTCAACGATTAAGATAATCTTTTTCTTGGGGTTGTTTCGTAGATAACCGTACAAATCATCAGGGATGTCTTCAAAACTAGGAGCATACATTACATTTTCTTTGAGACCTGGAGAGTTTACAATCTCCAAAGCTAATCTGGTTTTTCCTACGCCGCCTTGGCCTTCTATTCTAAGGAAATTCCGCGGAAGTTGGCCCGTCAATACTTCACGAAACTGTGTTATTATTTCCCCCCGTTCTTCGTCAGGGTGGAAGGGAATTGAATGTTGTCTATTTGAAGCCCAGTCATGGAACAACATTGATTTGTCAATCGGTCTAAACGACCGCACGAGTGCTTCATATTCAGTCGCCCATTGAGCAATTTGGGAAGCTATGTAATAGCGGTATCTTGGAGCCACTCCTTCTTCTTCAAGGCCTTCTTTTATTGCATTCTCACGTCTCCTTCTGAGAGAATCCGAATACTCTGCTCCATGAGCAACGCAGTAGGTGGCACCAGCTTCAACTGCTTCAATAACCCCCGGTTTCTTAGCTTGCTTTTTTAACTCTGCTGGGGTACATTCCCCAGATTTAAACTGCCAAACTGATTCAGTCGAAGGTGATTCGATACGCGCATCGATCCCTCTATCCTTGACATCTTTCTTACTGGATGCGGTTATCTTAACACTTAAAGGGCTAATACCTACCTTATTCGCTTCCACCCTAAGTAAGCTAGTCATAAAGTCAATGAATTTACCGGAATCGAGCCTCGTAATGTCGTCGGCAGTGATTTCTAAAAAAGAAGACATTTCATATTCCTTCTCACAAGCTTAACTACGGTTCGATACTTGTCAAGCTTACACGTGAAGAAGTTCAAGATAGTAACAGCGCGGGTTAGAGAACACGCGCTCAACCTAAAAGATTGATTATGCAACATGTGAGAGAGAAATCGAGTAAATGGTTACATCGCGGCACATCTTAAGCCCAATTGTCGCCGCACGTTATCTATAATAATAGTAGAAACTAAACTACAGCAAACCTCCAAAACGGTGAAGCAAAGTGCATGGAAAGTGCATAGTGTACGGGCGACAAGGGATAGTTACCAGGCAGGCAGATGCCGGCGGGTATATTCGATCAAGCGGGAATCTCAGCGCACTTGACATTTTAAGACCCATGGCTAAAGTTTCGCTATGATGATAGTTCTTCTGGGACTGCTGGCTTTCGGCCAGGCTCAGGATACCAACATCTACCTGGGGATGGACGTGAACATAGCCCAGTTCTCGCGTTACTGGGAGCGGGTGTACGAGACCTCGCCTTCGGGATTCCGCACCTCGCAGGGCTGCCACGACATGAAGCACTGGTATCAGATCTATGAAGCCAAGACCGAAGCCCGCTTCAACCGTACCTTCAGCATGCGTTACCGGTTCCGCATGGTTCGCGACTACGAGGTTGCAATCACCAGGCACCGGTTTGAGCCTACACTGCGCATCGGGCGCGATCTTTATGCCCATCTGGTTATAGTTCCGGCGTTCTACAAGAAGGACGACGAAGCCGGGCTGGGAATGGCGTGGCGCAGGGGAAGCACGGACTGGGTCGCCCTTTATGCCATTGCCCAGGCTTTCGATCATAACTTCAGTCTCATGTATTCCCCCCAGGGCCCTGATAACGACCCGTTCAGGCGAATTCCGTTCAAGTTTGAGCTCGACGCGCGAGGGGAAGCCCAGTGGCTACGGATGAGGTTTCACGGCGAACTGGGGACACGTTCGGCTCAGTATCTTGACTGGCCGGACAGCATCCAGTACGTGTGGGATCGCGACCAGGACATGAGCCTAGCCTGGGGCAGGTTGGAGCTAAGACCGGTGCGGAACCTGTGGCTGGGTACTCGTTTCGGGTGGAGCGGTAATCGTTCCCGGACCCTCTGGCCGGGCAGGGAGGGCAGGGATACACTAACCGCCGACACACTGCGGGAATTATGGGTCGAACCTTTTATCTCCATTTCCCCTACCGACCGCCTGGAACTCCGTGTCCAGCATCGTATCTGGGATACCCACAGGGCTATGGACTCCCTTGTTTACTACCGGGACTACGACGTTCTTTCCACCCTGGCAAGCTGGCACCCTTTGCCTGCGCTTTTGATAGAGGCCGGTTATCAGCGCTCATGGCGCTACCGCTACAACAACGATACGCTCATCCCTGAACCGTGGAGCGGACGCCATTCGCAGTCAAGGCTTCTCTTCAACCTCGAGCTTCGCCTGCGTTCAGGGATGATGCTTACCATAAAGGAAGGGCTGGAGATGGATTTCTTTCCCAAAGATCTCTTCCGCAGCCCGCACAACCATACCTACGTATCCCTGCATCTTCCACTTGCGATACTCAGCAAGGATAAACAGGTTAAGGCCTTGGAGAACCCCCAGGCTTCAGCCATCCAGAGGTGAATGAGTGTACTCTTCATGGTATTCTTGAAAAATCACTCTAACTTTTTTGGCTTCCAGCGGATTTGTGGGGGGATAAAAAACAGCCATGTCAACCTTTCGCTGTCGTTACCTCTCCCCTTGGTGGGAGAGGGCAGGGTGAGGCTGGTAAAATTTGACACTGATTATAACTTAACTACAATAGAACCAAAGGAGGAATTATGAAAAGGGTTCTTTTGGTGCTATTTGTGTCCGCTTTAGCGGCGTGGGCCACGCCCAACCTTATATCCTATCAGGGTAAATTGGACCGCGACGGTTCGCCGTTCACCGGGACCGCATCCATGGAATTTGCTTTGTTCGAGACCGAAACCGGCTCAACGCCGTTTTGGAATGAGACACAATCGGTAACCGTAACCGACGGCATCTTCAATGTGCTTTTAGGATCGGTGAACGAACTTCCCGCTTTGCCCACCGAAGGATGCTGGCTCGAGGTTGCAATAGACGGCGAAGCTTTACCTCGTCAGCAGATAGCCAGTGTTCCCTACGCTGAGGTGGCCCAACAGGTGTGCGCCAACTATAAAATGGTGGAAGACACGGCGATGGATTATACCTGCCCTGCAGATGGTGTTCTTTTGATCGGAGGAGGAGGGCTAGGGGAGAAAAATTGGACTATTAAGGTGGATGGTGAAGCAGTGTTATCCGCAGATGGCATGAGTGTTTTGCCTGTTTCTATCACAGCAGGAGAACATCATATTTCTCTCGCTTATTTTGGGGCAGATACTTACCATCCTTACCTTTGGGTAATCTTCATGAGGTGAAGTATGTTGCTACTTCTTTTTTCGGCCTGGGCGCTTTCCTCAACCGTGCCTGCGGCGGCTACCGAGACCTCTACCCTTGGCCAGCCGGTAATAGGTATAGCCGAGGGTCCCTCGTGGACAGTCTATTTCGGCTTCTGGTACGTGGAGCCTTTGTCTGGCATAGAGGAGACTGATTCCCCCTCAGAGATTCCAGTCCAGAGATGGACAACTATTGTCAGTTCCGGCCCTTACGTGAACGTGGCCGGAGCTACCGAGCTTGTGGATGCCACAGGCCGGGTGATTGAGAACGCAATTGAAGATAACAAGGTCTTCATCTCCAACCTGCCTACGGGCACCTACTTCGCAAGGAACGGGGATCGGACGGTAGTAAAGATAGTAAAAGTCGAATAAACCGTACCCCCAAGGGGGTATTGCTCCGCAAGCGTCGCCCTGCGGAGCAAAAGTCAAATTTCAAATTGCAAAGTGCAAATTGAAAGGCCGGCTCGCGCCGGTCTTAATCTGTGTTAATCGGTGTAATCTGTGGTTTCTCCTCCGACTGCTTCAACGGCGAGCACACGATAGTAAAAATAGTAAAAGTGGAATAAACCGTACCCCCAAGGGGGTATTGCTCCGCAAGCGTCGCCCTGCGGAGCAAAAGTCAAAATGCAAAATACATAGTGCATAGTGTTTGGCCATCCCCCTTATCAAATTGCATAGTCGCCGACAGACTGACAGAGACGGTCGGTTCACTGGACTTGACATTTTAATCCCTGCGGCTAAAGTCCTCTTATGAACGTTATCCTGCTTGGGATTCTGGCGTTCGTCCAGCCTGAGGACGAATCCACCTACTACGGGATGGACATGGACATAGCGGCATTCTCGCGCTACTGGGAGCAAGCATACGAGACCTCACCCTCAGCCTTCCGTACCTCCCAGGGATGTCATGACATGAGGCATTGGTACCAGATCTACGAGGCCAGGGCGGAGGCCACTTTAGCCGGTCCTTTCAGTTTGCGTTATCGTTTTTTCATGCTTCGTGACTACGAGACTTCCATAACCGAGCACCGGTTCGAGCCAACGATGCGTGTAGCGCGCGATTTCTATCTGCACCTGGTGGCGGTTCCTTCGTATTTCAAGAAGGAGGACGAGGCGGGTATAGGTCTTGCATGGCGCAGGGAGACTACCGACTGGGTGGCCGTTTACGCGATAGCTCAGGGTTTCGATCACAACGTAAGTCTCATGTATACCCCTGCCGGCCCTAAGAACGACTCCTTCATGCAGATCCCTTACAGGTTCGAGGTTGATGCCCGAGGCGAACTTGACTGGATGCGTGTGCGGCTTCATGCCGAGCTGGGCACCCGTTCTCAACAGAGGCTTTGCTGGCCTGACAGCGCCTTATACGAGTGGGAACGAGATCGAGACCAGAGCTCGGCGTGGGGAAGGATCGAGCTAGAGCCCGTCAAGGATATGTGGGTAGGCACGCGGTTTGCCTGGCATCTCGACCGCACCGAGACCCGCTGGCATGCTCAAAACGTGGTGACCGCCGATACGGTAAGAGATCGTTGGATAAAGCCCTTCGTATCATTCTCCCCTACCGAGCGGCTTGAGCTTTCATGCACCCACCAGATATGGAGGATGAACCGTGATATGGATTCGGTATCCTACCGCCGCGACTACAACGTCCTTACGGCACTGATGAGCTGGAATCCATGGCCCGTTGTTGTTTTCGAGGCCGGGTATCAGCACTCGTGGCGCTACATCTACAACAACCACACACTGATCACCGAGCCTTACAGCGGCGGCCTCACCCAGTCCAGGCTGCTTTTGAATCTTGAGATGCGGTTTCGGTCCGGTTTTATGTTTACAATAAAGGAAGGAATCGAGATGGACGACTTCCCCAGGGGAACGTTCGAGTATCCGCACAACCACACCTACGTCTCCATACATATGCCTTTGGCCTTTTTCGATGAGCATGGACGCAGCAAGGACTAGTAAAGCCCTGGGGGGCTTACATGTAGAGTGTTACGGGGAGGTTGCCTCAACCCAGGACGCGGCTCGTGCCCTGCGTGTTCAGCCGCCCTATCTCGTTTGCGCTTCAGGGCAGAGTGCAGGCAAGGGCAGATTGGGACGACGCTGGCAATCGGACAAAGGGGGTCTCTACTTTACCCTGGCAATCCAGAGACAAAAGCAGGACTGGGCGGTGCCTCTCGTATCCGCATACGCTTTATGGAAAGGGCTCTCCTCAAAGGTGTTGTCCCTCGAGATGAAGTGGCCGAACGATCTCTACGTGGAAGAAAAAAAGCTTGCCGGGGTTCTGGTTGAAGGATGGGACGCACGTCTGGGTATCGGCGTGGGATTGAACGTGAACCAGCTAAGTTTTGAAGGCGACCTGGCCTCCTCTGCGGTCTCGCTGCGTATGCTCGCAGGTGCGGAGTTCGATCTTGAGGTCTTGCTTATCTCCATAGTTTCTGGTATGCTTAAGGCGATGGACGAGCTTGCCTGGCATGGATTTCGATTCTTTCAGCCCGCGCTTCGCCGGGTTCTCCTGGCATCCGACCAGCCGGTCAAGGTTATCCGCGCCAATCGGATATGTGAAGGCCGTCTTCTTGACCTTGGGCCATCAGGCGAGGCGCTGGTTCGGAGCTCTGAGGGCGAACTCTTCACCGTTCCGGCACAGCATCTTCTTGAGGCGAGATGATAGTCCTGGTTGACGTAGGCAACTCGTTCACCAAGGTAGCCACCGCCGAGGGCACCCGCCTGACCTGGGCCGCGCGTCTGACCACGCATCCCGAGCGCACGCCGGATGAGATATTCATAGAACTCAAGGCCTTAGGCATCCAGGAGCCTCGGGACGCGGTGATCTGCTCGGTGGTGCCCGGACTTACCGGGCGGTTCGTCGAGATGTTTCGCAGCCGGTTCAACCTGGGGGAGCCTCTGGTCGTTACACCCTATGTCAATACAGGCATAACCATCCTTTACCGCAACCTTTCCAACCTTGGTGCCGACCGTATCGCCAACGCGGTTGGTGCCTACTTCGATTACGGCAAGGACGTGGCTATAGTGGACTTCGGTACGGCGACCACAATAGATTTCGTCACGAGCAATGGTGAGTACCTCGGTGGTATCATAGCGCCCGGTTTGGAGAGGAGCATGGATCTTCTGGTTTCTTCTACCTCCAGGCTGCCCGCGATCAAACCCGGTAAGCCTTCCCGCTACGTTGGACGCTCGACCGAGGAGTGCCTGCAGTCCGGTTCCTATCTTCTGACGGTAGGTCTGATCGAGGCGGTGCGGGCCGCGGTCAGAAGGGAAACGAAGATAGACTTTACCTTTATAGCCACCGGCGGACTGGCCGACCGCTTCGCCCCGTTCGCAAACGCCATAGAACTCGTGGACCGCGACCTTACCCTTAAGGGATGCCTGCATCTGTACCGTTTGAATAAAGGGGAGGGGGATGATCAAGCTTGAGACCAAAAGTCCTGCAGAGACCCATAACCTCGGCAAGCGCATAGCCCAGGGTATCCGGGCAGGGGACACGCTTGCCTTAAAGGGGGAGCTGGGCTCAGGAAAGACCACCCTTATCCAGGGGATCATCGAGGGGCTTGGGGTTGCAGAAAGAGTGCAGAGCCCCTCCTTTGTTCTGGTTCGCACCTACCACGCTGATTTCGAGGTAAAACACGTTGATCTCTACCGGCTCGATCCGCAGGGTGTAGACGGCCTGCACCTTGAGGAGGTCTACAGCGAAGACGGGGTTATGCTTGTCGAGTGGGCAGATCACGCCGGCTGGCTTCCCGGTACGCTGAGTCGAGTCGAGATGGTGTTCGTTCCCGACGATCCTCTCCATCGTCGGATAACCATCACCGGCCCTATCCAGAAGAGGCTTGCGTGAGCGATCTGGTTTTGGCAATCGAGACGTCTTCCAGCTGGACGGGCGCGGCGCTGGCCGAGGGTGAGGAAATTCTTGCCGAGAGAAGCGTTGAGAGCATCTCAAGGCACAACGAGGTGCTTGCAGGGTTGATCCAGGAAGTCATGAGAGAAGCGGGTAAGGATTTTACCGATCTCTCGCTCCTTGCCTGCTCGATCGGCCCGGGTTCGTTCACCGCCCTGCGCATCGGCCTGCTTTTTGCCAAAGGGATAGCCTTCGCCCATTCCTTGAAGATCGTTCCGGTTATGACGCTCGACGTGCTCAACTCGAGCCTGTGTGTCGAAGACGAGACCGAGTTCCGTCTGCCGGTGCTCGATGCGTACAAGGGCGAGGTGTTTACCGCGCTCTACAAGGGATCGAAGAGAGTCAGTGAACCGGTAATCGTTGATCCCGCGTTCATCTCCGCTCTGGCCGGAAGCCCGGTGCACACAGAGCCTGTTACGGTTTTCGGTCCTGCCAGCCTGAAATACGAAGGGTCTTTGCGAGCGTCCCTTGCCAGGCGCCTGCGTATGCCGGCCGACCCCTTGCTTCCCCCAAGCCCTGCGGCACTTGCCCGGCTTGCATGCGAGCGGCGCGAAGATGCCTGCGATCCGGCCGATATTGAACCATTCTACCTGCGAATGCCCGATGCAAAGAAGCCTAAACCTTAGAGCCATGCAGGCGGTTGATCTTGGAAGGGTCTCGGAGATAGAGCGGGAGTCATTCAAAGCCCCGTGGTCAAGGGGAATGATTAAGGGGTTATGCGGATTGGAAAACGCCGTCTGCCTTGTGCTTGACGTTGACGACGTCGTTCAAGGTTACGTATCCGCCAGGGTAGAAAGCGATGAGATACCCATTCTTCACGTAGTGAATCTGGCGGTCGCGCCCGCGTTAAGAAGACAGGGATACGGCAAGATGCTGCTTGCAGGGATACTCAAACAGGGCCTTGATGCCGGATGCGAGTGGAGCTATCTTGAGGTTCACACCACCAATCCGGCGGCGATTCGTTTGTACCGGAAAGCCGGTTTTAAGATATTTCGTAAGCGGTCGCATTACTACGAGGACGGCTCGGACGCATACGAGATGGGAGCCGCAGTAGAGGAATCTCTAAAATCCTTGGGGAGGTAAGAATGCCCGTGACTCTTTCTGAGAGCTTGGCAAAGCTGAAGATAGACGATCCTTTGTTCGTTCGCAATCTGACCATCTATCCTCTATCAAACGGCGGGGGCAGTTCGAGGAAAGTCGTTACCCTTGCCGAGGCCATGGATACCGGCACGGTGGATATCAGCGAGCTTGAGGCCCCCGCGGTCGAGGAGATCATACTCGACAACCAGGCAGATGAGCCTTTGTTCCTGCTCGACGGCGAGGAGATATTCGGCGCCCGGCAGGCAAGGGTGACGACCACGGCGGCTCTTATAGATGCTCGAACCTCTGTCCCTGTACCCGTAGCCTGCATCGAGGAAGGCCGCTGGGGCGGGGAAAGCTCCTTCGAGGGTTCGTTCACCTCGACCCACCCCAGACTGCGTTCCATCATCTGCCGGGGGGTGAACTCCTCGCTCAAATCAAAACAGAGCTTCAGAGCACCCCAGCGACTTATCTGGGAAGAGGTCACCCGCAAGCTCAGCTCGCTTAAGGTCTCCTCCGCCACCTCCTCCTTTCACGATCTTGCAACCACCCTTGCAGATGAGACCGCGCGCTACGCGTTTGATGCAGAAGAACTTGCAGATGCTCAGGGCATGATCGTTGCCGCGGGCAAGGATATACTCGGTCTTGAGTATGCATCCGACGCAGATCTCTTCCGCCGTCTTGCCCCCCGGCTGCTTCAAGGATACGCGCTTGACGCGCTCGAACGCCGTTCGGTGGGCAATCCAGCTTCCCAAAAGGAACTGGATCGCTTTCTTAATCGAATCACCGGCTTGGAACCCTCCCGCTACCCTGGTGTGTCCCTTGGCCAAGACTGGCGGTTTGAGGACCGAAGATTGGTTGGCCGCGCCCTTGTCACCGACGACGTGATACTGCAGGCCTCGTTCTTCCCGGCGGTAAATTGATTCGTCAGACCCTTGGCAAGTACCGAATCCTGCGCTGGCTTGGCGGCGGCCAGTTCGGTGACGTTTACTTAGCGCACGACACGATCCTCGGCATGGATTTCGCGCTCAAGGTCTCGCGCATGAGGGCTGCAGACATCCAGATGCTCAAGGACGAGGCTCGGCTTCTGGCCGGGCTCACACACCCGAACATCGTTCGCTTCTACTCGGTGGACCGGATGGATGACCAGTTCGTCCTGGTTACCGAGTACGTGCACGGGGAAAGCCTGCGAGACAGGCTCCAAGAGGGACGAGTGGATATCACCGAGGCGTTGCGTATCGCAAGACAGGTGCTTTCCGCACTGGACTATGCACATGCCAAGGGTGTTATCCACCGCGACCTCAAACCTGAAAACATACTTCTTACAGAGAATGGGGAGGTGAAGGTCGCGGATTTCGGTCTGGCCCGGTTTCTTAAGAAAGGCTCGCTTGCCGCGTCGGTGGCTGGCACCCCTTTCTACATGTCGCCTGAAGCGTGGTCAGGCAGGTTCATGCCCTCCTCAGATCTGTGGAGCGTGGGGATCATCCTGTACGAGATGCTTACCGGTGTTCTTCCCTTTCAGGGAGCCAACTACGAGGAGATCCGCACGAAACTCATGAATGAAGCACCCACCGATCCGTCGCGCCTGCGGCCTGAAATCCCCAAAACGATCACCGACACAATCCTCTCTCTTTTGGCCAAAGACGCCGAGGTCAGGCCGCAGAGTGCTGGAGAGGTGCTCGGTGACCTCCAGACCCGCGGTCGCAGGATCGTCCTTTCCGGCGTATCCGCCAAGAAAGCGCCGGTTGAGGGAGTAACACTCACCGCCGAGCAGCGCGATATCGTTGAATCAGCCGAAAACCGGTTGCTGGTGGCAGGAGCGGCAGGGACGGGGAAGACCACCTTGCTGGTTCAACGAGCCTGTCATCTCACGAGACAAAATATCTCTCCGGACAAGCTTCTCTTTCTTGCCTTTTCGCGCAGGGCGGCTGAGGAGATGCGGACGCGGCTGGAGAGGCTGCTTGGCAGAAGCCTGCCCGATGTGTGGATCGAGACCGTCCACTCGTTCGGCTGGCGCCTCCTGCGCATCGAGGGATGGAGGCTTGACCTTGCCCCGGAGTTCAAGACGGTGAGTCCAGAGGAGATACTTAATATCCTTGCAAAGAAATGGGGGAAGAACCGTGCGAGGGCACTTGCCCGGAGCCTTGCCGACCTCAGGCTCGAAGGCGAAACCCTTGAGGATTATCCTGCTCGGATACCTTCAGAGAAGCAGATTCGCGATTTCTGGCAGGACTACGAACAAGTCAAGAAAGATTCCGACGCGGTTGATTTTGACGATCTTTTGATCGAAACCGTCGGTTTGCTTGAACGTGATGCCGAGCTTCGGGATGGATGGCGTTCGAAGTTCCTCCATATATTAGCGGACGAGCTGCAGGATCTGCATCCTTTGCAGTTCAGGCTGCTGCGTTTGATATGCGGGCCGGATACCGGCCTTTTTCTTACGGGCGACGCGGCCCAGTCCATCTACGGCTGGCGCGGTGCAGATCCCGGACTGATAGACGCGGCGGCCAGGGTTTTTGCTCCTATCAAACGGCACGAACTCAACGCCTCATTCAGGATTGGGAGCGAACTCATTAAGATAGCAGGGAACCTGATGTCCGGCTCCGAGTATTCCTCAGGGGTTCCGCAACTTTCCCTTGCAAAGAACGCGGGGCGATTCGAGTTCTACAAGGCCAGCGGTGTGGCGGACGAGGCGCGTTTCGTTGTCGAGCGCATCAAGAGTCTTGTTCAGGAAAAGGGCTACAGGCCCTCCGATTTCGGCGTTCTCTACCGGGTAAACTCCTACTCGCGGGCGTTCGAGGAGGCGCTTGCCGCGGAGCGCATCCCTGTGAGCGTGATCGGCTCAGAGCCTTTCTACGAGCGCGAGGAGGTGCGCTGTTTGTTGGATATCCTTAAATCACTGCGCGAGCGCTCGTTTGCCGGCTCCATCCCGGCCTGGCAGTGGCTTCTGTCGCTGAAACCGGAAACCAATCCGCTGATAATAGAGGATGGTCTCCTCAGGCTCTCGCCGGATGCCAAAACCCGTTCGCGCCGTTCGATAGAGCGGTTCTTCGCATCTATCGCCGAGTGGGGTAAGCGAGCGGATGATGTTAGTCCTTCCGACCTGCTTGAGTTCATCGCCAGCAGCAAGGTCGCCGCCAGGAGGTTTTCCTCTTCTCAAGCATCGGAAGTTCTCGATGAACTCAAGGAAGCCTCGGCACGATTCCGCAAGGGTGAACTCGGTTTGTTCCTCGATCACCTGGCACTTTTGGAGGATCTGGAGCTTGCCCAGTGGTCGCGGGATGCGGTCAAGCTCTTATCAATCCACTCCGCCAAGGGACTGGAGTTCAAGGTAATCTTCCTGGTTGGTTTAGCGGAGGGTCTTTTTCCCCTTACCCGCAGCCTTGCCGATCCAGATGCTTTAGAGGAGGAGAGGCGTCTGTGCTACGTGGCCATAACGCGTTCGTTTGCCGAGCTTTACGTGTCTGTGCCCGCCCGCCGGTTTCGTCAGCCCACAAGGCCTTCCCGGTTTCTTTTACAGATGCTGGGACTCCTGTAGGGTGTTTTCCCGGACACCGGGGTTGCCGCGAAAAAAGGCGGCTGAGTCTTGACAACGTTGGCCTGGTGACTATACTCAATCCAAAGGAGGCTCGATGATCGAATTCTTCCAAAAGGGCGGCCCGATGATGTGGGGCCTGCTGGCAATATTCCTGCTCGGACTGGCTTTCATCATAGAACGGTTTATAACCCTTCTCATCAAGGCTCGTCTGAACCCAATGAAGTTCATGGATCAACTTACCGCTGCTGTGGATTCAGGTGGAGTAGAGGCTGGACGTGAGCTTTGCGATGCGACGCCTCAGCCGGTTGCCAAGATACTTGGCGCCGGACTGGCCAAGGTCAAGCTGGGTCGTGAATTTGTTGAGGAAGGTATCGCAGCCGCCGGTGCTGTAGAGCTGGCCTTTCTCGATCGCGGGATGCTTTGGATCGCCATGGCATCTACTTTGGGCCCGATCCTGGGATTTCTCGGCACCGTTACGGGTATGATCAAGGCGTTCGCGGCTGTCGCGATGGCCGGTGAGGTTGAACCTACAATCGTGGCCACCGGCATCTCCGAGGCGCTTATCACCACCGCTACCGGTCTGCTTATCGCCGCACCCATGGTGCTTTTCCACACCCTTTTTACCTCGATGATAGACCGTTACTCTCGAGATATGGAGCAGGCGGCCAGCTCGCTTGTGGATCATCTATTAGAGAAGGGGATACTGAAGGGCTAGGAAGGGGTTATGATTTCTTTTGTCAAAAGGAAGAAAGCCAAAGCGGATATCCCTACGGCATCGATGGCTGACATCGCCTTCCTTTTGATCGTTTTCTTCATGACGGCTACGATCTTCGCCCGCGAGAAGGGACTCACTATGCTTCTGCCTGAGAAGGGGGAAGAGGTCAAGATCGCCAGCCGCAACATCATGCAGATCCTGGTTTCTCCCACAGGAAAAGTGCTTGTGGAAGAAGAGGACGGCACCCTGTACGAGTACAGGATCGCCGATATAAGAGCTGAGGTTGAGGCGGCGCTGGAGCGTACCAACGACTCGATCTCAGTTGCGATTAAGGTCTCGCCATTGGCCCCGTACTCGGTGATGATAGACGTGCTGGACGAGGTTAAGATGGCGGATGCCAAACGTATCAGTCTTATTCCTTTCTCTGAAGGAGGCGGTGAATGAAACTGACCAGGCGATCGCGGGGCGGAGCCGCTATCCCCACCGCTTCGATGTCTGATATCGCGTTTCTACTCATCCTCTTCTTTATGGTAACGACCGTGTTCAGCACCGAGCAAGGACTCAAGCTTATACTGCCCAAGGCCGAGGCCACCCAGAGGATCCGCCTGCGCCGCAATACGGTCAACGTTTGGATCGACAGGGAGGGACGTATCTCGATTCAGGATAAGCTCATGCCCGAGCCAAACACTGTAGAGGCCTTCGGCAACAAGCTGCTCCAGATACTTTCCGAGAAACCTGACCTCGTTGTGTTGCTGCGCGTGGACGAGAATGCTCGCTACGGACAGATTAGCGAACTTATCGAGAAGATGAAGGAGGTCAAAGCGCTCAAGTTGACCTTCGCAACCCAGTTCGAGGAGTTGTAGGAGTAAAGATGGCCAGGAAGCCCGTAGCTGATTTGAAGCAATCTTATCCCATCTCCATGCGTTGGGGTATTATAGGCGCTTTGCTTATAAACATCGCATTGTTTGCGCTTGCGCCTAAAAGTATGAACGTTAAGCCATACCAGACCAGCCAGAAGCGCGCGATCATCTCCGAGGAGATCAAGCTGGAGGTTGAGAATCTCATCGAGCCTCCTCCCGAAACAAAGCCGGCCATGCCTGTTGAGGCGGAGTCCGAGGAAGAGGTAGAGGCCGCGACGATGGCAGAAACCGAGTTCGCAGAGGTCTACACCAGGCCAGAGGAGTCGGTCGAGATCCCGGTGGTGGCCTTCTGGAAGGTTGAGAAGAAACCACAACCTCTATACTCGCCCAAGCCTGAATATCCTGAGAAGGCACGAGTAGCCGAGATGGAAGGACAGGCTATAGTTGAGGCGCTCGTTGACATTGACGGCAAGGTGATTGACGTAAGGCTTGTCAAGAAATCCGGCTTCAATGAGCTTGATCAGGCCGCTATGAATGCGGCTCGCTGCTGGACGTTCTCTCCGGCCGAGCAGCGTGGCAAGCCGGTGCGAGTATGGGTCAACATACCCTTCAACTTCAGACTGAACGAGTGAAGCTCAGGCATGGCAATCGGATTGAAGGGATAAACTTGAGGCGGAGACGGCCTTATGGCCGGCAATGACGATAATAAGGGATACGTTGCAGAGAGCCAGGCGGATGGTTAAGTTGGATGTGAAGACTGCACTCTCAAGAAGAAGCGTGTACGGAGTTAGAATGAATGAAGAGCCCCATTGCGGGAAAAGACCTCCTGTAGCAGGCTTTCGCGCAATGCATCCCGGTCTTTAGGAAAACGTGGCTGCAAAAGCCACGAGGTAAATCAGGCTATACAGCCAAGGAGGATATAAATGCTTAAAAAACTCATGGTGCTGACGGTGGTCCTTGCGGTGGCCGCCTTTGCGGCATACGGTCCTATCCCGATACCGGCAGGGGTGGAGCCCGATGTCTACCCTGTCCTGCCC
>Ga0315533_1000787_pt1 | contig 25909 bp, 33 predicted proteins | sample SalMarSW160130MG_FD_203081 | JGI IMG/M metagenome (GOLD analysis project Ga0315533, IMG submission 203081) | Salt marsh sediment microbial communities from the Plum Island Ecosystem LTER, Massachusetts, United States - Salt Marsh Sediment SW1601-30 ... | reverse complement strand
GAATATCAATTTGAAATCAGGTGCGTTGATAGGTACGGGTTAAGGGATACAGAGGACGGGGAGTTTATAACATTGTGCATTGAGCCAACCCCAACCCCAACCCCAACCCCAACACCCACGCCGACACCGCCTACAACTACGCCGCCTACCCCACCTCCTGCCGACTACTCCCCCCCGGATATTACGCCTGAACCAGAGGCGGGATTGACATGGATGGTTGTGATATGGTTGGGGGTAGTATTTTTAATGGCCTTTGCAAGTTTGATTGTGTGGTGGTGGTTTAAGGTGAAACGCAAGAGGTAGTCTAACCCTTGACAATCAAGTTTTATTGTGCAAAAATATTATTTTAGGAGGTGTCATTATCAAACGCAGGATTATTTTAACGGTTTTATCGGTCTTACTCATCATCATGTTGATTGCCCCGGTGGGTTGCGTGGGCAAGAAAGATACTACACCCGCCGCCACCGACACAAGGCTTCAGTCTGATGTAGCAACTCTACAGACGAAGGTGGCCTCCCTGATAGATACTGTCTCTAACTTGGATACTCCCCCCAACTATGAGCCGGATATTAACGAACTTCAACAGCGTGTTGATGACCTCGAGGCATCTGAGGGCAGTGAGAATGTAGAAACTCTTAATATACCGCAATATGCACTGGTTACCGGGGTTAGCCACCGTTATATTGCCGTGACTGTCTATGGGGCTGGGGATTTCCCAGTTCTTGTTTACCTCTATGGTGAGGACCTACAAGCTGCAAATGTTCTAGGGTCAGAAGATTGGGTAGTGGAGGCGGTAGAATATCGGGAGTACGATGTTGTTGATGTGTTCCTTTATGGACAGGCTATTTCAACAGATACTGTTCCTGTCACAGTGCCTGGGCAGACAGTAGACACAGGCCTACCAGAAGCAGGCGACCCGCCACCTAATGACCATACGCATGGTGTACCAATCCCAAGCCAGGACATAAATGTACCATCGGCTACTATGGGTGATACCGGAACGCTAATGGTTGTGGTTGTCGAGCCGGATGATGAGTGGTCAAACGGTTATGAGTTTGAGATTGATATCCAAGGGATAGATGACAATAACGGATGGGTGGATTTTGCCACTGCATCCATAGGGGTCAGGAACTAAAGGAGCAACAATGGTCGTAACAAGCGCATCCAGCGCAAAAGGGTCGGGTGATGTAATGTGGTAAAGGGATTGATTTCTGTAGCCATCGGCCTGGTCGTGTTCATCATGGTCACGCAGCTTGTGGCCGCCCTCGTGACCGGGACTGACACCGGCAGTGTCATCATCCAGAACATCCTATCGTTGGCCGTTGCCATTGGTGTGGTGCTGGCTGCGCTGATGACCTTCCTCAAGGGCACCTAGGGCTAAACCTGGTAGAGGGGGGCAAGTTGCCCCCCTCTTAACTAATTGTTGAGGGAGGTTAAAATGCGTAAGAAGCAAATACTTGTTGCTTCTTTAGTTGTAATATTATCTTTGCTTGTGGCTATTCCTGTTATGGCTTCTGCGCTTAGTTCCCCTGCAAATGTCAAGACTATAAATAACGGGATGACAGCAGCAGGGTCTACTTATGGTGTATGCCCGGAGCCATATACCAATACTTTTTATGCCCTTGATAGGCATTGGTTATTTTTCCTTGACGAAGATTCTAACTTTGTGTATACATCATCTGATGTATCCGGGCGGACATGGACTGAGCACATTATAGTGGCTGTCACCGATTTATATGCCGTTGAGTTTTCCGTCTGGTATGATGCCACTCGGGGCGTAGTCCACTATGCCCGACATGATATGGACGCTACCCCTGACGAGGTGGTTTACCGGATGGGGACACCTAATACTAACGGCACAATCACATGGGCAGCAGCCGAACAAACAGTGGCCACTACCCCGGCAGACCTTATCACATGGAGGACTACTATAGCAGTTGATGAGGATGGGTATCCGTGGGTAGCGTGGATTGACACAAACGATGTGGACGCTTACGGGATAGTCTATGTCGAGGCTTCTAGTACCCGTGATGGAACCTGGACGCAAGTTGTAGCCGTATCTGACGAAATAGATGTGGCCGATTTTCATGCTTGGTTTGTCCAACTTTGCCCGATAGAGGCGACCCCCGGTAATTTGATGGAAATTATTTGGTCGTATGAGGATCAAACGGGCGGGCCTGATGATGGGAAGGTAGCCCTTGAAGCTAGGCGGTATAACACAGGTACGGATTGGACCATAACAGAACATGTTGCCGCACTGGGTGATATGGCGGCAGTAGCCCCTCATTTCTTTGATTCATACGATGTTGGTACTACGGTATGGGTGGCCTACACAGAAGCGGCTACGGGTGATTTATATGTCAGGGTCAGGACAGCCGCCCAAACATGGACAACGGCAGATGCAGCCAGCCTTATTCTGGATGATGCGGAAATAGGCTATGCCCCTACATTGGCGGGTTATCGGGCTAATGGGGCAGGTGAAGATATAATATTGATATACGGGCAGGATATTACCTCATTGGGGTATTGCGTCCACTCTCAGGGCGACCTGGTGGGGGCGTGGAGTGCGACGCAGCATATCTGGACGGTATCGGACGCTGAAGCAGATTACATCACCCGGCATAATGTGGCGTACCAATACGGCTCCCCCGTGGGTTTTACTTGGCAAGTAACTCACCTTGACGAAGAAGATGACCCCGAATATGATACCGTGTACTATTGGTGGATAGACGGGGAAAATGGAGGGTTGGGCTATTACCCCACTCCCACAGGTTCCGGTAACACTTTATTACAGATTATAATGCCCATCATAATTGCCATAGGCATTATAATGACCGGGCTTGGGGCGTGGCGAGGTAACATGAGGGTGGCGTTCATAGGGGTAGCCGTGGGGTTGGTGGGGTTTGTTTTGATACAGGCTCTATTGCAACTAACTTAGGAGGTGTGGGTTGTGGCGAAAATCACTGTAAAACGCAAGTTAAAGTCTGGCAAGACTATTAGTTATAAGACAAAAGATAAGGGCAATCCGGGTAAAACCCCCGAGAGGGAACGGTGGTATCGTCCTACGACAGAAACTAATTGGCACAAAACCGACTCAGCGGCTATACGCCGAAGAAATGCACTAAAGGCCCACGGTGGGGACAAATTGGCAACGGCCAGGGGACTTCAAAGTTTAAGCAATGTTACCACGGATAAAACCACTAAAAGGTTGTCACGTGCAGATGCCCGATATTTCTTTGACCTATACCGGAAGGTGAAGTAATTGAGGTTGGCATTCAGGCTATTATTGCCTTTGATGTTGGCAGTTGGGCTAGTCCTCGGGTTGGCTATGCCCGTTTTTGCCATTGATGACCCAGAGGTTCTCCAGGTTAATGCGGTATGGGTCTACCGTAATTGCATGGAGGACGGGGACCAGCTTTATCTTATCGATTATACTTTAGACTACGACCCCGACAGCGACCCATTGACGGATGATAACCCCGATGAGAATATCACCGAGGCATATTTAGTAAGGCTTATGAACGGGGCTGCTGAATTGGGGTCTACTGCCCCCCATGCGTATTATGATGAAGGTTATGACAGGGGCGTTATTGCCCTTTATTTTTCTGCCGCTGAAGCACCGGCATGGGAGGGTGCTTATACTATGATACTTGTGGGCAATCCCACACTGGCATGGGGCGCTGATCCACCGGAGACATCTGTGGGTGACTTTGACCTATGGCAAGATTGGCCTATAAGCACCACACAGGAGATATTGGCATCCCGTATATTATGGCTGGCCGATCAACTGGAGCTTGCGTGGGCGGTTGATATGATAGAGACTACGGCATCGGGGAGTAGGCTGACCGACTATGGTGAGTCATACTTTGTCAATGTGATACCCGATTTAAGGACGATGGCGCCCTCTGCTTTTGTAGGGCAGATAATACAGCCCGAGGTTGAGAAGCGTGAGTTTACCGAGGATTACTCGGATGATTTGGCCGCTAGTGTTGTCGGGACTCCTCTGGATTTAACGCCACTGGCTGATGCCTTTGACCTTTCACGAGAAGTTGTGACCACAGTCCTATACTATGCTGCCGTGGTGATATTCCTGGCGCTCTTGGTTACGAAGATTAAGAACTACAAGCCAGCCATTTTGATGACTATACCCTGTATAATCGGCGGGGCGTTTGTAGGCGTTCCGTTGGTGATAACGGTACTGGCCGGGTTCTTCTCACTGATTTTAATAGCCTACATCCTATTTTACCAAAAGAGTACAGCTTAATATGAAAAAACTGTTTTATGGCCTTATGCTTGCGGGGATGCTAATAATGGTGACTGCATCTCCTATCCTGGCTGCCGTTTATTACGCAAGTGTGCAGGTGCAGGAGTCAGATGGGGACAGTTATACCCGTTTGCCTATTTCGGCAAGCCTCGACAATGAGTATTTAGCCGACAATAACTACATACTGGCTACAGGGCTTGATACCAGAGTAATTACCGGATCATCGGTTGAACTTCCCCATTTGGTAGTTGACGATAGGCTCTTGTTTGTTTCAAATATAAACGCCAACAACACTTACAACTTCAAGTATACCACAGGGAATACACCTTTAGCTGATATGCCCGTAATTGTGGGGTATGACGGGTATGTCACGGTAAGCGATGATGCTGATTTGGAATTAGGGGATGACTTTGAGATTGAATTTGATGGATATGTTGACACTTCGGCGGGGGCCGACAAGAACCTGGTTTATAAAGAGGATGCGTTTAGATTATATGTTAGTGACGATGATGAGATTACGGCTACCTTTTCAACTTGGTCATCACCCACTAGCCATATTGACCCTAGTTCTGAGTGGGATAATGAGCCAAATGCTTATGATGACGACACAGGCACGAGAACAGTACATATACAAGCTACTGCTTATTTAGAGTTGTATTTCCCTGATGAGTTTACCTGTGGCGGAGTTAGAATCTGGGGAAGTAACTACCCCGAATTTGATGTAGATGTAGACCTTTATTATGATTCCGATTGGCATAATGTTTGGGACGAGGATGATATATTTGAAGGTCAATGGGTAGAGGAGTATTTTGCCACGATTGATGGAGTGACAGGAGTAAGGGTAAAAACTTCTGCCCAGGGTGCTTACCCTGGTTATATAAATGAGTTTGATTTTTTGCAGGTATGCAATGCCACTGCCACAGGCATCTCAAGTGGCGAGCATAATGTAAAAGCCTATGCCGATGGTACAGACCTGGGGATAATCGTTGATGAGGGTGAGGGTGGGGAGGTTAGTGACACGACACTTTTAAGCGGTGCAAGCGTTCCCGACAATGCCAACGACATAATTATAAACCAGAATAACGTGATGCCCTACTTTGACTACCTGAAATGGACGGTAGGCGTTGACTTAATAGCGTGGTATCAGCCCGTTACTATGGTAATTAGCACCAGTTATGACGGTACTGCTGATTCCGGTAGCACTACTACCATAGTTGATGCAGAGCTTACGCAAGCTGACGATTACTGGAATCTGGCTCGCTTGACCATTACGGATACAACAGATAATGGAGCACCAGAGGGCGAGGCTTCGGTTATAACTAATTTTGTTGCAGGGACGGATACTCTGACATTCGGTGCATTGACGGCTGTTGTTGATACTGGTGATACATACACAGTTGACTTTGGCACTTTAATTGATAGAGAGGGTGCTGATGAGAACGGGATAATCACTTGGGGCGTGAACCCATCAGGGGTAGATGTTGGCATAGGTAGCTTGACGGCATATTCACAACCTGAACCATCCGGCACTATTGACGAACCGGGGCAAGATATAGTAGGGGAGACGGGGCAACCCGGATGGACAGATGAGACAGGGACCCTAACCACCAACCCGTTTTACCCATTAGTCAAAATGGCCTCTGATCAAACGGGCTTTGACGTTACGCAGATATGGCTTATGCTTGCGACATTCTTTGTCCTCGCAGGTATGCTGGCGGTATTTGGCTTTGTACCCCACCAGTTGATTACGGTTGCTGTTGGTGGGGGCTTAACAGGGCTTTTTATTAGTATGGGGATTTATCCGTTTTGGGTTATTTTTATTTTTTTGGTCATGGGCGTGGCTTTAGTATTGTGGGAGAGAGCACCAACGGTATGAGTAAAGAGGTGTAAATTGGCAAAGTTAATAACCACGTTTATTTTCATTTTTATCGGCTGTGCCATACTATCTGCAGTAATGGAGGGCGGTGGCGGGATAGTGGCCGTGTCTTTAGAAACCACTGTAGATGCCGATGACTTAATATTGGAGGTTGACAGCACAAGCGGCTTCCTTGATGCTGACTATGTTATAATAGGGAGTGAGAAGATACTCTATACCAGTATAACGGCTACGGAGTTTACCGTAGATGTAGATGGTAGGGGATATGACGGTACAGAAGCGGTTGCCCATGTAGAGGGTGCTATGGTGTATACAGCAGAAGCGAGTGCGGTAAATAATGCGTTAGGATTCAATATTGCCGCAACCGCTGATACAATGGGGCTTTGGTCAACTATCACAATACCGTTCTTTTTCCTGACTAAAACCTTGCCCCGTATTGTTATGATGAACTACTCGTTTTTGTCGGGGCAACTGGCTATCATCGGGTGGTTCTTCTTTGCCGCCGCCGCAGGGTTGATAATTACGTTGGCTCTGTACTTGGCGGGTGGCAGGAGGGTGTGATATGAGATATGGGTTGACGGGTACAAGCAAGGTAAGAGGTTCTACCGCAACTACGATAAGCCCCATTGCAGCAGGGCAGCCCGGTGCTGGTTATACCAAATTACCGGATAATTCCTATGTCCTTAATGCTGATATGGAAGCCCTACAACAGTCATGGCCCGAAGGTTACAAAATACTCACTGAGCAGGGCTACACGGCCTACAGTATGGCGGTAGCAGATGCTAAAACGGCAATAACCAAACAGGCCGGTACCTCCAGTGATATCACGGCTAAATATAGCGCTTTAACTGTGAAGCAAAAAACCCCCGTAACTGACATCAGGGGTTTGAAAACTAGTTATCCTGGCTTGAAAGCACCCCAGCCCGGGTTTGACAAGATACTTGCATTAAGCTCAAGGGCTACCGATATACCTAAAGAGCAGGGATTTTATTCTTATACTATCAGTGAGTGGAACAAAGGGGAATCGAAACAGTACAAGGCGCCTGACTATTTGACCTACCCTAGGGGAGAGAAGAAAGCGGGAGGCTTCGTTAGTTTTAGTCCTGATGTAAGCACTAAAACGACCTTTATTTACGCAAGGTTAGCGGACGGCAGTGTTATCCAGGTTGATAAGACGGTGACAAGTACAGAACACGGGCCGATGTGGTCTGATCAGGGGAGGATGGGGGGGCAGAAAGTCCCTATTTCTTGGAAGTGGTGGACTGAAAAAGGGCAGTATCAGGGAGGTAGCGCTACCCACGAGCAGAAACTAGGCGCCCAAAAACTCTCAAAGGAAAAAGGCATACCCTATAAGCAGGCGGTGGGGCTGGTGTCGGCATCAGGTTACTATGACAAGGACGCTATAGTCCAACTACCGGGTCCAAGTGGTTATGGCATATATGACCCCAAAACAGGCAAACGGGTCTGGGGCAAACTAACCCCCGAAGTGACAAGCGCCATCAAGAAGCTCAAGCCGTTTGAGAAGGCAGACGGTAGCTACGATATTGTCGGGATAGTAAATACGGATAATACCCAAGTGGCGCTGGCGGCTTCAAGAGCCTTTGGTATGGAGTTGGGGTCTCTCAAGGGTGTAAAAGAATCTATAAAAGTGTACCCTGAACTGATGACGGCGTTGAGTACAGGGGGGTGGGAAGGGTATGGCATTGAAGTTGATAAAATCATTAAGGACATCGAGGAATACGAGAAATGGCAAACAGCTATGGGGGCAGTTGAAGGCTATCACTTAACTGCGACCGAGGCGGGGGAAGTAACCATGCAGGCTGAGGGCGCTCCCCCGGCCATGTCTGAGAGCTATGATGTTATCGGCGCCGTCAGGGATAGTATCTCGGGCAAGATTGACAGAAAAACGCTCGAGACGGCTTTTGGCAAAGAAGCCGTTGATAATGCCTATAAGATTATCTTAGCCACAAGCCCTACAATGTCAGCTGTTGGTACATCGGCTAAACTGACAAAAGAGGAGTTTGCCGAACTGACCGCCCCACCTACTCTTACCCAATCACAGATAGAGGCTATCGCTCCCTTTATGCTTTCAGGCGAAAGGAAAGACGAATTTGATATGCAGGGTGCCCTGAAGGCCGGTATTGACCCTAGTGTGGTATATACATACATAGGGGAGAGAACCAGTGGGATTAGTCTAGCCGAAGTAAAAGAGCAAGCAAAATGGCTAACGGCCACTACAAATCAGCAGATAGGCATTGTCATAGATAGTGCCAAGGAGCATGTAAGGCTTAACCCTACGGCACCGTTAGTTATTGCTGCTGAGGTGGCTGTCCCGGGTGTATATCTAGCAAGGCATGGGAGTGAGTTATCGCCTGTAGAATGGGCAATATATCTTGCGATAGATGTTGCCTCAGTTGTCCCGATTGTGACGGGGGTAGCTGCAGGTGCCAGGGCAGTCGGGATTGCCAGCAGGGCGGCCAGGTTGCTCGGCGCTCTCCGGGGTGGGGGCAGGGCAGCCATAGGGTTGATTCGGGCGCCCGTTGACATGATAATACACCCCATCGGGACGGTAAAGGCCACAGGTACTACGCTTCGTTCTCTCTTAGAGAACTTAGCCCACCCAGGCAAGATACCCGAAGCTGTCATTACCACGGCAGACGGGTTGGTCATGCTGAGGGTTGGCAAAGACACTTCTACCAGCACAATACTAAAGTTCCAAGATCAGTTGATGGAGGCGGCCAGCCGGGGCGAGAGAATACTGGTTAAGATAGGCGATACTACCGTAGAGCTTGCTCAAGCCCCCCTTATGCGTGAAGTGGGCGGCGGATTTGTCCATGCTGGCCCTGATATTGAGGCGCTTGCCACAGGCACCAAGGTGGTTACGAAGCCCGGCATAGCGGCTAAAGAACAGGGGTTATTTGTTTCGCACCAACCGTCCATACAATTTGCGCTAAAGCCCGGTGATATTCCCCTTGCAATGGAAGCACCAGGGAAAGTAACGAGGGTGGCAAAGTATAGAGCGGCGGACTTGGTTGGGTTGGATGCCCCTGTATTGCGTAGTGTCAACCTGGCAGACGCCAAGGCTATTCCCAATGACCTGGCAGACGAATTGTTTAGATACCTGCGGGGGTTATGCAGCAGGGTGCCGACAACCCGGGTAGGGGGTAGCTTCAACGAATGGGTTAAGGTTCCTAAAGCCATAAGACCCAATGACCTTGATATAGCGACCGCCGATGCCAGGGCTGTGCAGAAGGATATTATTGCGATATGCGAGAAGGCAGGTTATGAAGCCAGGCCGTCAGCCAGCAAGATAAAAGTAGAGATAAGGGGCAAAGGGATAAAGGACTGGGTATCGATAATGGATATTGACACATTGACTCACCACAATTCCGTGATACCTGCTGAGCTGGTACGCCCTACTAACAGGGTGCAAGGGCTTAACTTTGAGAACCTTGGCGAGCAGTATTTAAGACAGTCCTATGGGTCTGTGGTTAAGGCCGAAGTGCCTGAACAGGCCTTGAAGATAGAGCAAAGGATAAGGAAATTGGACAGGGCGGCTAAATTGGTGAGGGTGCAGCTAAAGAGTGTCGGTGCCACTGTCAGGCAACCCGGCTTTTTAATCTACAGTACCGAGACGGCCCAAAAGGCAGAGGCCAGCCGAAAGCTCTTTTTCTCCAAACAGGCAATGGAGGATATAAAGCAAACTCCACAATGGGTAGCTGAAATGGAGGAGAAGTTCTTAGTCAGTGAAATATTGCCCAGGATGAAGCAGAGGCTTTTTACCCGTGTAGGTCCTGCGGGCGAGCGGGTAGAGATATGGCTCGAGAAGCCTTTGACGAGAGGGCAGATTGCAAAATTGAAGGCTCTAGCCTTAGTGGAGTTGATAAAGGCACCCTTCAAGCCAGCCGTCACAGTCTCAAAGGCTAAAACTATTGGACTGACCGGGGACGAAACAGCACAACTAGCGAAGATACTAGCGGATGCGGGTAATGCCGATGTCGCCAGGAACCTGACACGTGCGGAGCAACTGGTTCGTGAAGGGTATGCTCTGCCACGGGCGCTGGGTGTTATTGGGCCGAGGGTATTAGGCTTGCGGAGTGTTCCGCCTTATATGACACGGGCTGGGGGTATTAAGCCCGCCCAGCGTTTAGGACGCCCATTGTCAGAGATAGTACAAACCAGGCAGATACGTGTGCAGGGGATAGGACGTTCCGAGAGGGACTTAACAAGGCGTATAGAGGCTAGGGTCAGCCGTATACAGGAGTTAGAGAGGGCACGCCGCACTGGGCGTGAGGAAACTGAACGCCAAAGGGAACTAACAAGGGAACGGCGTAGCTTGGCACGTGACAGGGCTAGGCTTGAGAGAGAAAGGGCGGATAGAGCTGGTAGACCTGATAGGGCTGAGCGTCTAGGTAGGATAGAAAGGGTTGGCAGGGTTGAAAGACCCCAGAGACCATTGAGACCACCGAGGCCCCCGAGGCCCCCGAGGCCCCCAGAAAGACCGCCAAAGCCCCCGAGACCCCCTGCACTTGGGGTAGGAATCGGGGGAGCACGCAGGGACAGGGACTATAAAGGGGCTGTAGCATGGCGCCAGGGTGCGCTTAAAAGAAAAGGCGCTATCGTGCCGGTCTATAAAGTGTGGCGTTATCCCTACAGACAGGAGGACTTAGACACCTTTTTTAAGAACGAGTTACCCCCGGGTGTCATAGTAACACCGGGTGGGGCAAGGTCAGCATATAAATCAATCCAGTTATTTAAGGGTAAGGTACCGCCCGTAGGGGTAAGACAGGCTGATATCGGGGCAGTACTGGTTACCGTTAAGGCACCTACTAAGTCACCGGGCAGGGCAGGCGCCATCACATTCAAGAAGGACGTTAAAGGGATACGGGGGACCAGCAAAGAGGCGCTTAAAAAGCTGGTGCTGGGCACCACATTAGCACAGATAGTCGAGGGTAACTACCCCAGCAAGATACCCCGAAACACCGTTAGTATGATGCTCACCGGCAAACTGGGCAAATCGTCAGCGGAGCAGATTGCCGAGGTATTGAAAAGTATTGAGGCCGAGCCACCCACAGGGGGAATAGCGGCTATGACTAGTAACGTAGAAGCCCCGGTGACTACGGGTTATACTAAGGCAGAAGTATTAAAGCGGTTGCCTGACAGCAAGAGGCGGGAAGTTGAGCGGTTGCTTACCGAGACGGTTACCTATGCCCCCACCAGGGGATCCCCGAAGTTTATTGTTAAAACAAACAGTAAATTGAGCCGTAAGAAAAAGAAAACTAAGACCAAGGCTGTCAGTAGACGGGAAACCATGCCTGGTATATCAACAGGAAGGTGGTGAGGTTATGAAAGTAGGTATATTATATATAACCCTTGCTAGTGTGGTGGTGATCGGCATAATTTACATTGTGTTTTTTGAGTGGCCACCCATTGGCTTTGGGGGGATAGGCAGGCTGATAGTAGGTGGGATAATCAGTCTTTGGCTGTTACAAAGCGGTATAGCACGAATCAGAGTGGCGAGAGCCAAAGAATTACTGGGCAAGCTAGGTATAGACTTGGAAACCGAGGAAAAAGGCAGTTAGATGACAAACGAACAAGAGGATTTTACCAGGCTAGACGAATCTAGCCTTTTAAGGCATCAGCCAAGGCATTTTAGGGCTAGATCGGCATGGTGGGCACACTGTTTTCACTTAGGCAGGCTAGTCGTTTTAGGGCCGTTTTTTGACCAAGCAGAAGCAGAGCGGGAAGCATGGGAGAAACTTGAGGGGAAGGGTGAGGTTGTAGAACTACCTACCATTGACCACACCAGGGCAAGGGATATGCTAAAAAAGAAAATGCTTGACCGCACCCGGGACTTAGATAGCATTATGAAGCGGGCAAGTTACAAGGGGCTAAAACCTAAACCGGATAGTGTATAATAAAAGAAAGGATTTGAAGTCCCGCATCCAGCGGGCGAAAAAGGGAGGTTAAAAAAGACAAAAAATGTATGAAGTAGGCAGTTGGTTCGTTTACCTGTTGGATGGGGCTATATTGGCGATTATAGCCTTTATCGCTTTGGTGATGGTATTTGTCAAGCGAAACCGGTACCAAAAAGAAGCGGTCAATAAATTAAGGGCTGAAATCCAACTCCCCACAGGTTGGTCAGATTATCCTGTTGTAGATGTAAATGATAATGCCCGGACAGTTACAGTTGACAAATTTGTTTATTTCCTTAACCCAGAGAAGCGCAAGTATGGCAAGCACCCGTTAAATCCCTTTATGGGCCTGTCGTGGCTCCAGGTGCCTATACGCACCGAGTCATGGGCAAAGGATAACCCCGAACCCATCCAGGCGAGTTATGAGGTCATAGAGACAGACGAGAAGGATAAGGACGGCAACAATATTAAAATGCGGGTTATTCATTATGACACTGATGAGGACGGCGAAAGGGTTGTCGCCAAGACTCTCATAGCCTCGTCAATGGAAATTAAGGCGGTAGAGGACGAGCATACGGCGGTTGCGACTGCAATGGAGATTCAAGAAATGCATGCCCAACAGAAAGCTCTCATTACTGCCATAGAGAACCAGCCCAACAAGATGGTGGTTTATGTAGGGTTGGGTGTAGTGGCTCTAGCCTGTTTAGTAAACCTAATTTACATAGTGCAGATAGCCGGGTTAATGGGATAATGTGACAGGATGGGCAAAGAGAAGAAAATAGGCGTTGAAAACGAGGGGAACGGCAAAGGCAGTCAGGTAGACTTGATGGCCGTCATCCAAACTATGGCCTTACAGCAGAAGGAGTTAATAGAAAGGCTGGAGGACATTGAGAAGGGCAAGGATAACGGTACAAGCGCCGCATTGCTGCGTATGGTCAACTTCATGTATGACACCGATGATATCCACTTACCGGAGTTGACCAGAATACCGATACAGGCGGCACGCCCGTTGGCCTATGCTATGGGGCTCGATTCATTGATTCATAGAAAAAAGGATAATGACGGCAAAACACTTAGCGAGAATATAAGGAATAACTATTTCAGGTTGATGCGCAGTGTGGGGGGCGTACACCTTGGCCGTGGGGTAAGGCTAGCGGAGGAACAGGCTGCCGCCGCTGCGGAAGATGCAGAGGAAACAGAACTGGGTGGCGAATAAATGGTGACAAAAGAATTAGAGTTTGCCGATGATGTGCAACTAGAGGACTTCCCTTTAAGGGAAGGGCTGAGTTATAGGGAACGCAAGGAAGCCGAGTTCTTACGGACTATGGCAAGGGGGGTAATGCTTGTTACGGGGCAGCCGGGGAGTGGCAAGGATCTATTCGGCAGTTCTGTAGCGTGGCTCAATAAATACTATTATGGGCGCAGGATATTGCTGGACTTCATACCAAAGCGACCATTCGGTAAATACACACTGTTTAACGCCAAGGTGATGATGCAGGAAATTAACAAGATGGCAAAGGCTGCCGGTACCGATGCTCTAGCCGAAGGTAAGAATGGGTTGGATGATAAAGCGGTAGACGATATTGCCAAAAGGTGGGTTGAGGAACAGGGGGAAACGCTTCTTAAAGGGTCGGTATTATATCTTAGTGAGCTTAAACGGTACTGCTACAACCGAAACCCTCACAACCCGTTTAACAAGTTTATCGGTTCGATATGTACGGTATGGCGGCATCTTGACCTTTTGGTTATTGGCACCCATGTCCAGGCGCATGAGATTGACCAGTACAGTTTCTTGGAATATGTAACCCATCGGGCAAAGTGTAGCTGGAGTTTATCGAGGCCGAATACGACTGATGTCAGGGTATCCAGGGGGGCATATATCGGGGTTAATAATGTCTATGATGTGACCGCAAAAGATGTCGTGGTACACGTTGACGGCAAAAAGCCCCGCAGTATATTAAACGGCAAGGGCTTCTTCGATTTATATCCGACCAAAAACATGGTGAACTTAAAACCAGTAGTCAGGAGGGAACTATGAGGCTATCACAGTTCTTCAAGAAAAAGACAACCGTTGGCACCCACCACACCTACGGGCTGACGCAATTGGGAAAAACGAAGGCAGAGGAGTTTTCCTTGTCCGGCCCAAAGTGGGAAGTGTTAGCCTGCTTGAGTGAAAATGGGCCTAGCTCTATAACTGAGATATCGACAGAAATCAACACCTCCCCCGATAAGGTCAAGGCAATGCTTAGAGGGTTGCTAAAGAACGGGTATATCAGGCAGGTAGCTGCGGAGGAATAGAGGCGTGCATCGTCTAAAGCTAAAGTGGTTCATAGTAGTTATCACGGTAGCCGTAGTTACTGCCGTGTCCCTTATGGTGTTCCTGCCCCCCAAGATGACGGTACACGGGGAAGGTAAACTTGCTATTGCCAATACTATGGCACAAGAGCCGCCCCAGTTTGACATAGTCTCTATCAGTGATATACCAGCCTACGGGGTTATAGAGAAGTCTGGGTGTGGGGAGTTTAAGGGTAAGGTCAAGATACGGATAGACTGTTTCCTGACACCTGATAGCCCGTATTATGACCAATATGGGGGGGCTGATGTTGTAGATACCAATAGCAAGGAATATCTGGCAGGCTATCAGGGTGAGTTGGACAAAGAGGGCAACCCCGTTAACCCCGAAGATTACCAGAAGTGGCTAGACTCATTACCTACAGTCTGGCAGGATAACCCCTTCCACAGCCACTTTGTTTATTATGATACAACTGTATTAGATGACAGTATAAAGGCCAAGATAGCCAGTGTCACCGAGTATTTTTACGCTTTTCATACCTACTGTTGGGACAACAGTTTAGAGTTTATACCACAGTGGCAGAAAGTCCCGAAGGTAGCAGGGTCTATCCGTGACGTTTTTATTGCGGGGGATATCTCACCACCTAGCAAAGATGATTGTGAGTTAAAGGCTACTGAAATAGTATCCCGCCTAACCGATTTTGACACACGGGAATTTGACGAAATCCCAGCCATTCCCCCACCCCTTAATATAGGGGAGAAGGGGACGATTGACGTAGGCCCTGGTGCAGCGTCTTCAGGTTCAGGTGCAGCCCAAAATTATACTTGGATTGATGTAACCAACCCTGCTAATGCCAGTGGCACTATAGACACTGTTCAAATTTACCCTAAAGCCAGTATGTCGGGCACTAAGGTAGGTTTGGTATATCTCACTAGCGGAACGACTTACAAATGCCGAGATAGTGGGGTAATTGGTGATGTGACTGCTGGTGCACCCGACCCCGATGAGTTTACTGGTTTAAGTATTGATGTAGCGACTGACGACCTTATTGCTTGTTACTACGCTGGCGGACAAATCAGTAGATTTTTCTCTGGTGGAAGTGGTCTATACTATTTAATTGGTGACCGGCTAGACCCCAATGATGAATTTGAGTATGCCCTTGCATCGGGGGATAAAAATGGTATCTACGGCACAGGAACAGAGAGTGGGGGTGACCCCGACATATCTAACGACCCTTCCACTTGGTCAGTAGGAACGGTAGCAACCTCCACCGATTACTGGTCAAGCGGCTCTGAACCGTCTTGGCCTCTGGATGATGGGGAGTGTCACTTCACCGTAACCAACAACGGTGACACCTGCTCAATGACGGTAAAGGGGACAAACTTTACTGGGGGAGTAGGCTGGACGCTGGCTGGTTCACCTGCTGAGAATACGGTCACTATGAAGGCGGGGAAATCAGGGGATGCCAATGAGGGTGCTTTTATCACGCTTACAACTTCCGAGCAGTCCTTTATATCGGGGTTGGCTGGGAGTGGTACAAAGAAGTGGGAGTTGATGATGGAAAGCCCAACCTCCCATACCGATGGGGCATTGAAAACTGCCACAATAACCTTAACTGCAACCCTCGATTAATAGTGTATAATGATAAGGAAAGGAGGCGATACAGCATGAGAGGAAAAGGCAACAAGGGGGGAGGAAGTGCCAAGGGGCCGAAAGATGGCCGTGGCAACGGGCCGAGGGATGGGCGTGGGGGAAGATGTGGCGGTAGAAAATAAAACTTAAAAAGAAAGGAGGTGAGACACGATGAGAAAACTTTTAGTTGCAATAGTGTTAGCTTTAGCCCTGATTATAGTACCAGTAGTACCAGCATTGGCCGATACAGAGCAGGAAGTTACCGTTACTGCTGTCCCTGCATTCATTGCTATCTCTAACGCACCTGCTACGTGGGACATCAATGATGTGGCTGAAGCAACTGGCAAGGCTATTGCCCCCGACACCCTCTACTACTCAAATCCAGAAGGGGATACCACTATACCCACTGTCGGTGGAGCAGTAGACGGGGAGTGCCGGTTCACTATCACCAATACGAGCACTGTTATCATAGACTTGACGGTGTTGTTTCCTGACCACACTGGCGGTGATGCCAGCACAAATAGTGAGACTGGGGCAAACGGAGCTACTGAGTTCGGGGCGTATAGTTACTTTTCTGGGCAAATTCAAGGTGCTTGGGTTGTAGCCAAGGACACAGGTAGTGCGGCGGGGCTGGAAGATTTGGCGGCGACTACCAACATCAAGTGGGGCTTGATATATGAGAGCCAGAGTGATGCTTGGACCAGTGGTACTCCTATGACCTCAACAGTAACCATCACCGCAACGGCGGCTTCTTAACGGCATTACAGGACTCGTGAAAAGCGGGCAAATTGAGATTGAAGTGCTGTGGCATCTAGGCTCAGTGAGGAAAAAGTGAAAAGAATATTATTTGTAGTGATAGGGGTAGTTTTGGTATTGGGGCTAATGGCTGGTTGCGCCACTTACCCCGAAGAAGTGCCTTTAGTGCCCCCGACATCGGCTTTTACCAATGGGGCAATACAAGACACGGGCAATCAACCCCCTGATGATATGAACTGGATTAGCCCCGGTAAAGTTAACGTAACTTACTTCCGCCCAGGGGCTAGGGTGGAATACCCAGTGACAGTACACAATGGCAACGATACCGCCTGTAGTTTTGCAGTGAACTATAGATATCCCGACCACGTAGATGGGGACTTCACGAAGCCAGATATAAAGGTACAGGATTGGGTGATTGTGGCTGATATGACCCCGTTGCTTGCCCCGAGGGAAACAAGGGATATTTTAATTACACTAGAGATGCCGGAGGATGCCGGGATGTTTGCCCCTCAGTGGGAGTTTTGGGTTTCAGTCATGGATATGTCACAGGGCCAAGTAAAAACCGAACTCTGCGTTCGCTGGTTAATCACCATGAGGTAAATACGGTGCAGAAATGGTTATGGATAATATTAGTAGTGTTGGCCTTGTGGTTGATGCCCATAGGGGTGATAGCGGACACATCACAGGACGTTGTTGTAACGGCGGTAGGCTGGATATGCGGAGCGCCTGGGGGGTTTACCCTAACCTACGTTAGTGATTATGAAGTGCAATTGTCCTGGGTGAAAGGGGACGATGCCGAGAATACAATGGTAAGGGCGGCTATAGGCCGGATGCCAACGGATAGGACTGACGGCATGGAGATATATTATGGTGACGGCACAACCGCATCAAGTTGGATTAACATGGAAACACTTAGCGACCCCGTTTATTACAGGGCATGGTCGGAGAATGCGGCAGGGATTTGGGAGGAAGTGGGGGCGAGTGATTTCATAGAGGGGGTGACTATGTTACTTTTTGCTTTTATTGCTTTGGCTTTGGGGTTGTTCATAGCAACCTTTGCCTTGAAAAGTGGACGGAGAATATTGGCATTTGCCAGCGCTGGGGCTTGGATGTTGCTAGGTGTTTACAGCTATACCAAGTTCTTGGCCGTGTGGGACATCTACTACTCCCTATTCTGGTTGTCGATGGGCTTGGTGTTAGTTTGTGTCTTGATACCTGTGATATTACGTGAGAAGATAGAAGGGGATTTGTCACCAGAGGTTGACGAATATGGTGATTATGATGAGGGCAATGACCCGTTCTTGGGCAAAAGGAAAAAGCGGGCACGCAGGCACCTCCCGTTAGGTTGAATTTATGGCGCATTAAACGGAGGTAGGTTTATGTATATCGTATCAGGCATAGGGAGTATATTACTGTGGGTGTTTGTTGGGGCGGCTACCTTGGTGCCGTTCATACTGAAAACTAACTGGAGGAGGGTTAAGTCTTGGTTTTCAAGGAAGAAGGAAGCTTCAGAGATCCAGCAGGGCAGGTAATACTGGATAAAGGTATTTACATTAGGCAAATTAGCCCTGGATACCTCAATGACTATAAGTACCTGATGCACTCAGGAATTTATGAAAGGTTGGTGTCTGAGGGGCTTTTAATATCACATACCGAGAAGGATGACAATATCATAGTCCCTGAGCAATTATGGTTTGTCAGCTATCCGTATGAGTGGTCGTTCCATTACCTCAAGCAAGCGGCTATCAATACCCTAAAGATAAACAGAATTGCCCTAGATTATAATATGATACTAAAGGATGCAAGCGCCTACAATATGCAACGCCACAATGGCAAGATGATGTTGGTTGATACGCTATCATTCGCCCCGTATATAGAGGGTGTAGCGTGGCGTCCCTATTTACAGTTCTGCCAGCACTTCCTTTATCCCTTATTGCTAATGAAGCACCGTGACACCGCATTGGGAAAGTTATCGATGCTTAATATTGATGGGGTACCCGGCGAGTTAGTCAAGAAAATATTGCCGTGGTGGCTCATTTTTTCACCATCGGTATTTATGAACCTATACCTCCATCACCTGATGCCGAAAAGCGATAAAGACAATAACCCCTTTATATCAAGGCGGGCACTAATTGCAACGCTTGATCTTCTGCAAAGGTTGGTTGAGTCCCTTAATTATAAGCCGAAGCGTGGATGGAACCAGTATGAGTCTATGTGTAGCTACATGAATGTTTCCCGGCGGGACAAGGCCATGCAGGTAGTACAAATATTGGCAAGGGGCAAGGCAGGTACTCTGTGTGATTTGGGGGCTAATACGGGGGAGTACAGTGTTATGGCAAGTCAAATGGGGTATCAGGTTGTAGCGATTGACGCCGATCATGATTGTGTAGACCATATAGCGTCTCTCCATGCCGACATATTGGCGCTCAATGTTGACTTGTCTAATCCCAGCCCAGCCATAGGGTGGGGGAATAGAGAGCGCAGGGGACTGTTAGAGAGGTTGCAGGTTGACACTATCCTTGCGTTGGCTCTAATCCACCACTTGTGTATAGGTAACAATGTGCCGTTGGCTAATGTAGCAAAGCTCTTAGCGGCGCATTGCCAACAGTTAGTAATAGAGTTTGTGCCGCCGGATGACCCAAAGGCTAAACTTCTGGGGCGTAACAGGGTTTACCCCGCCTATTCACAGTTGATATTTGAAGAAGAGTTCGGTAAATACTTTTCACTAATGGCTGTAGAAAGGATAAAGGACTCATGCAGAAGTATATATCTGTATCAGAAAAGCTAGGGTTCTTATTACCCATCCTCGCCTGTGGACTTACGGTAGTATCATTATTCGGGGTGAATGCCAATCGGTTGCACTGGGGGCAGTTATTGGCGCCATTGGGGCTATCTGTGTTTTTAGGGTTTATGTTATGGGTGGTATTTTGGGCTATACCCCGTACAAGGCATGGATCACCTATTATAGCTAGTGTCACTGGTATCGTTATTATGACATGGATGGCCTTTAACTGGACTGTGCTGCCGGTAGCGATTATTTTATTGGCTATAGCGATTAGCGCAAATCTTGCCTATGCACACATAAAAGTCACCAAGGCTGTACTATTGACCTTAGTAGCCCTAATGTTGGTAGTATCGCTTGGTCAAGCAGGTGTAAATTCAATTAGTGGCACTGCAAGGGCTGAAATAGAGATAGACCCCGATATTGTATTAAAAAGCCGCCCCGATATCTACTTTATATTGCCGGATAGGTTCCCTAATCATTACGCTATACTAGAATCTGGTTACGACAATGAGGGTTTTATTGAGAAGTTGAGGGCGATGGGTTTTTATGTTAATGATTCGGCATTAAGCAGTGATGAGATACTAGCTAGTGATAGGCCGGTGGATACTTCACGTACACCCCGATTTGTGGCATCTGTGCTTAATATGGGTGTAGTCGTTGATATTGGTACACCCTATAATATTGTAAGCAGGATGATAAAGAACCACGAGGTTGGTAAACTTCTAAAAGCCAATGGGTATGAATATCACCATATTGGGGCGTGGTGGACAGAGACGGAGGTAAACGGGATGGCCGATTACAATTATGTATACAAAAGCCAGTCGTTTATGCCCGATGATGAGTTGGCTGTTGCAGTTTTAGATAGGTCGCTATTTCGCTACTTAACCACCTGCCCGTTTCAGTATATTACGGCCAGCGATTCAATAGATGAGATTAGACGCCAGCAGCACTTATTTCAGCTAAATACCTTTATAGATATAGCCTCCAGCGCCCCAAGCCCTAAATTTACTTTTGTTCACTTGTTATTGCCTCACCCGCCTTATGTGTGGAGTGCAGACGGTAGCCCTAATACCGACAACCTCATCCCCTTGCCGGAGCAATATATGGCGCAGATAAAATATACAGAGGGATATTTATTACAGATGGTTAGCTCCATTAAAGATGATAACGCCATAATCATTATACAAGCTGATGAGGGAATGGCCTATACCGATAATGAGTTGAACTTGCAACTAAGTAATACACAATGGAATGGTGTGTTAAGCGCATGGCGTATACCAGGCATTAGCGAAGATGTACTTAAAACCCAGAGACCAGAGGAAGTGTTGAAGTGCGCCATCGATTCATTGCGCTAACAGTATTTGCTTCATCCTTTGTGTATTACGGCCTTTTATCGGCTAGGGAATATACATGGGTGTTTGCATCGGGTGATAGCGGCGATTGGCTGGCAAGCGCCAATATGTGGTTTGTACCGCAGGCTTTTGGTAGCCCGCTATATATAGCTCTTGCCAAAATACCAGGCGCATTACCCTTTAACCTCCCCATAACAATGGCGCTGGTGTTGTCAGCAATCCCCGCTGCCGTTACGGTAATGCTGGTATATCTGATTGTATGGCAACTTACAAACAGAGCACTACTTGCGATAACGAGTGCAGTGGTGCTTTTGGGGTGTGGCGTATTTCTCACACAAGCTACCATCGTAGAGGAGTATTGCTTGTCTGTTATGTTTGTTGTGGCGGCTTTTTATTTTTACATCAACGACAGAAAATATATGACGGCATTGTTCTTGGGCTTAGGAACGGCGGTTCATATAGTTGTTTTACCCATAGCGGTGCTTTGGTTTTTTGTTAGTTATAGGGAGTGGCGTGGCTGGATTAAGGCTATGCCTATTTATATAGTAGCGGGCATTTTGCCTTATGGGCTGATAGTGTGGTTGATGGCCAGTGATGCCCCGAGGTTATATGCCGGTGGTTTGTCTTGGGGGGCCGTGAATAATTACTTGGGCGGTACTGAGGTAGTAGGTACGTTGAGCCTAACCGAAACACCTATGCGTTTGCTAGCCTTGGTGTGTATATTATTGTTTAGTTTAGGCATTGCCTGGTTGTCTATTATGCGGGGGTTTAGGCTAGCGGACAAGAGGATAGCTTTGGTGGTGTTGCCGACCGTGGCTTTCCCGATGTGGTATTATATAACGTGTTTACACCCATCAACGTGGACTTATTTAGCTTGGGCTATGCCATTTTTAGCTGTGATGGCAGGCTTTGGGCTGTTGTGGGAGAGGCGGTTGATTGTTAATGTGGTATTGGCAGGTGCCATTTTATTTGTAGTGGCCAATAGTTACTACCTTAACGCTGACCTTATAAGCAAGAGGGATCCTCAGGCTCTAGCGTATTTTGAGAATATTATGGCGTTACCCAACGGGAGCGCTGTTGTTTGTGATAGATATGGATGGCGTGGGTTTGCTGTCTATTATGCCATAAGCGAGGGGAAGGAGATTACGCCTATATTCCGTGATCCTGATACGCCCAGTGATTTGTACAGCAACTATATTGACTGGGTGCATGAGAAGTATGGCTTGTCGGGTAGTAATGCTAAGGAGCTCATAGAAGATGCCACCGAAAAGGGGTTGGATGTGTATGTACTTGAATAGACGGTGGTGGGCATATTCCGGGTTGATAGTGGCGACTATCGCCGCTTATGTGTATATGGTACCTAAAATAGCTATACAGGAGACGGCTGTTAAGACAATAGGTAGCAACCTTACTCTAAATATATTGCTGCTCTTGTTTTTTGTTGGTTATGGGGCAGACCGTGCCACAAGGGGCAAACCCAAAAAAGTCCAATGGCTTGCATGGGGTCTGGCAACAGCGGCTATAGTAACATCTTTGAGGTTTTTATTGTGAAGTTAGATTTTGGTTGCGGCGATGGTGGGTTTGACGTAATCCACCAAGATCGGGTTACGGTTGGAAGTTGGACGGCAAAGTTTGGCGGCCCCGATACAATCGGCATAGATGTTGATGGTGATAACATAAGGAAGGCAAGGGAGAGGATTAATAACGGTACTATATTTATGGAGGCCGATGGGCGCCGATTACCCTTCGTCGATAGTTACTTTGATATTGCCCATGTGTTCGGGGTAATGCACCATATTCACGGGTACGAAGATGCTGTGAGGGAACTTGCTAGAGTTATGAAATCGGGTGGGGTGCTCTATATTACTGAGACAACGGACGACTATTTTTTGTCTCGCTGGGCTAGACATATCATACGCCGGTGGCAGAAATATAAAATATGTTCGTTCTTCTATGCCGATGAATTTCTGAATATATTACAGGAGTATTTTTGGACAGAAGAGATCAAGTATTGTTGGCGTCCCTTGATTTGTGATGCCTTGCGTGTCGTAGAGAGGGAACCTGCTATTAGCCTGCGGTGGCTTGTTAAAATGGATCAACTGCTAAAGAAATTAGGGCTAGAAGAACGGTTTTGCTGCCATCTGGTGGTTAAGGCAATAAGGAGGGGATAAAATGGAAGGTAGGGTTTGTTTACTAGAGAGGACACTAAAACGGCTAGGGTTTGTGTTGATGCACGATGGCGAAAAAGCACCTGTACAACGAGCTCAGTTTAAGATAAAGCCCGCCTGTTTTGTCCGTAAGTACCGGCTAAAGGTGGATGAGGGGTTTGTCAACACATGGGCGGTATTCAAATATGATGAGAGAAGCCAGTTTGCCGACTTTGAGATAACGAGTCGTGAACCGCAACAGTGGGGTAAACAGAAGATAATTTTAGAACAGGGGAGGGAAGGCAATGGGACCAAAGAATTGGCTGACCAGAAAGTTAATTGAACGCCAGGTCAAGCAGATGACATCGGTAAATGATGCTATCGACAAAGTGCTGGTTATGAAGGTTGAGAAACTTGAAAAGGAGGGGAAGCCTATCAACAAGGAAAGCCTTATGGCCGGGTGGGGTGCATTGAAATTCTTGGGCGTTACCTATGAGGTGGTGGAGGAGAGGGTTGCAGAGGTATTGACAAAAGGCGCTTAAGGGTATATTATTATTATAATATTATTAAGTAGGTGTTAAATTGAATTGTCCTCATTGTGGTTATAGCTGGCGACCGAGAGTAAAAAGCCCAAAGGCTTGCCCTAACTGTAAGCAATATCTCAAGCGCCGAGGGGTGAAAAAGACATGAGTTTTAAAAGTATAGTATCCAAGATCAATAAAGCCCATGATAATTATATAGAGGGGCAAGAGAAAAAGGCGCAGCGTAACCTTGAACGACTAAAGTCAAAGACCGCCCGGGATGAGGAACGGGCTAGATTACAGCAGAGACGTGAGAAGGCCAGGGAGGAAGCAGAAAAGGCTAGGTCAAAGGCGATCAGAGCCGAGTCAGCACGCAAGAAGGCTGAAAAGGAATTAAAGGGCGAGGGCATAATCAGTAGCCTCCGGCGTAGCTTGGTTGGTAAGCCCAAGAGGAAGCGGTCAACCCGCAGGGCAAAGCCCAGGAGGTAAAGTCAAATGCCAGCAACAGCATTACTAACGACAACTCTCCCTACCATAGTAGCAATAGGCGTTACCGGTGCAGTAGCCAAGAGAGCCTTTGGTACTAGGGGAGGCAAGGCAGTCGGTACACGTCATTATCATTATAAGGGCAGGAAAGCCGTTAGCCACAGACATGAAGGTGGTCATATAGCTCATTATCACAAGGGTTTAGTCGGCTATGGTAAAACGAAGGCTACACTGAGGAGGTAAGGGGTAATGGCAAGAAAGTTAGTCGAAAGTAGTATTTATCCGACCAAAACTGCAGCAGGGCATTTTGCGAAAGGTTATCGTGGCAAGAGCTTTGGCCGCCCTGGGAAACCACCGGGGTCTGTTAAAGTTGGCAAGGTCGGGAAGTATTGGGGGGTATTTGATTATCAACCTCAACCGGGTGGGCGGTATATGTCCTTAGAAAAAGGTAAGAGGCTGGGGGAACGGTTATACGGCCGGGGTAGGAGGTAAGGGGTAATGGGGACGACCCAAGCCGTAAAAGTGCAGTTTACAGTAAGGGCAGGGGATAGGGTTGAAATGCCAAAAGGTAAAATGACTAAACGAGTTAATCTTTTTCTGGGAGGTAAGGGGTAATGGGGAAACAAAAAGGCGATTATTATTATTACTTAAACGGTAAGTTCTATGACCGTATGTCTACTAAGCCATCGGTGGTAGCAAAGGCATTAAACGCTAAGATAGTTAAGCGAAAGCCCAATGTGGGGGCTTATGGTGAAACAGGTATTTGGTTATCTTCAAAAAAGCTAAAGGTAAAGCGTTAGGAGGTAAGGGGTAATGGGGAAGTACAATATAGGTACGATGAATTTCAGGGACTACAGAGGTCATGCCTTTATGTCTGTAGGGAAATGGGCATACACTACTAAGGCAGAAGCCACCAAACTATTAAATGAAATGAAGGCCTTTAGCAAAAAATACAATAGAAATGAGACATATATCATACTACGGGATAAGGTTAAATCAGGGCCAGGTAAAGGTAAGGCTGTTTATGTTGTTTATGGCCGAGGCAAGGCCAGGAGGTAAGGGGTAATGTTTGAGAGAAGAATAGGTGGGCATATATATCATGTGCAGAGCCACCACAAGACAAAAGCTGCAGCCGACAAAGAAGCTAAGTGGTTAAGAAAGAATGGTAAGTCGGCAAGAATCTTTAGTGCAAAAATGTGGGCAAAGCATTACGGAGACAAGTCGGCAAGGTATTTAGTATTTACAAGATAGTCTATTGCTTGTAGTCCCTAAAAATATATGCAAATAGGAGGGGACGAAAGATGGGAAGATACCACTACATAGGGGGATACTACTTAATAGAACTTGACGTGGATAAAAGCACCAGCCAGTTTGATATTCATGATGAAAACTATATAGATGGAACTAGCAGGAAGAAACCCCCTGATTTTAATTTACACCTTGCTTTGTATCTACTCGAGAGGGAACATTTGCCGGCTGAGTTGTTAGAAGAACTAGAACAATGGGCAAGAGACAATAAAATGGTAATAGCGGTTTGATACTTAGCCCCCCCCAGACCCCCTACAACACCCATCTACGGGGATTAACCCACCACCCTATAGTTTACCACCCACCATCCTTCCACCCCCACCCCATTAGCACAGCAGTGATTATCCGGTAACAGCCCCTTACCCAGTACCCCACCAGACGCCCCAGGATGCCCATACACCCCTTATAGCCTACTCCCCCGATAATTACTATACCCCTGTTCTACATTTGCACCACAGACACAGGTGTATACTCCCTACCCTATCAGACCCGGACCGGTTATATAGCCAGCTAGACAATATGCCATTAGGCCACAAATGGTCACAAAGATAGCCTTTAGTATGGCAGGGGGGGA
>Ga0315533_1000786_pt1 | contig 25917 bp, 28 predicted proteins | sample SalMarSW160130MG_FD_203081 | JGI IMG/M metagenome (GOLD analysis project Ga0315533, IMG submission 203081) | Salt marsh sediment microbial communities from the Plum Island Ecosystem LTER, Massachusetts, United States - Salt Marsh Sediment SW1601-30 ... | reverse complement strand
AGAAGTTGTTGTTATAGAAAAGCCGACAAAAATTCACGAAAATGTTTTCTCTACCGGAGAGCTGGAGGGAATTGAACAGAGTATGGCAGTTTCAACCGACAAAGGAATAGTTTTGATTGTAGGTTGCTCCCATCCTTATATGGGTCATATTTTAGATGCAGCTAGAAAATTTGGGCAAATCTATGCGGTTATTGGAGGAATGCATGGATTTTCTGAATTTGAATTATTTAAAGATTTAGAATTAATTTGTCCTACTCATTGTACTCAACACAAAGCCGAGCTCAAAAAGTTATATCCCCAAAAATATATTGAAGGCGGAGCAGGCCAAATAATTGATATTTAATTATGGAAAATGATATTTTAAGAATAGTAAAAGAAGATCTTTTAGAAGAATTGAAAAGAAAAAATGATAAGCTTTCGTCCTTACTGATAGAGCCTGAGATTAAAGTTTCCCGTTTTTTTATATCTAAAGCGATTGGAGAATTAAAGAAGGAAGATTTGATACAAACTAAAGGAGAGTTGATTTTTTTAACCGAACAAGGAAACAAAAAAGCGGAAAGCATTGTTAGAAAACATTCTATTATTGAGAATTATTTTAAAAAGACAAGAAGTAAAGAAGAAGCCTGGAAAGCTGCTAGTATTCTTGAACATTATGTTTCTATGAAAGTTATTGATAATATAAAAAAGTTATCTACGTTCAGAAAAGAGGGTGCTCCTTTAACAGAATTTAAACAAAAGGAAGGATTAATTACCGATATTATTTTTAATGTTGGATTATTTGAGAGAGTAGTTAGTATGGGAATATGTCCCGGAGAGAAAATAAGTATAATAAACAGACTTCCAAATAGTATTGTTGTTGAAATAGAAAATAAAAAGTTTGCCTTAGATTTATCTATAGCAAAAAAAATTAAAGTATTAAAAAGGTGAAAAAACTCAAAATACTTTTAGTTGGTCAACCAAACGTAGGGAAATCAGTACTACTCAACGCTTTAGTTGGCCCAAGGGGTTTGGTTTCCAATTATCCTGGCACCACGGTTGAAATAACTCAGGCAGAGAAAATTTTTGGCGATACAAGAATAAGTTTTGTTGATACTCCTGGAGTATATTCTATATCTGACAGGTCAGAGGAAGAAAAAGTCACCGAAAAGGCTTTATTTGAACAAAAAATAGATGGAGTAATAGTAATCGCTGATGCTACTTCTCTTGAAAGAAGTCTTTATGTGTTACTGCAAATATTAGAGGCTCGAATTCCTGTTGTTTTGGCTCTTAATTTTGTAGAAGACGGTGAAAAGAGGGGAATAAAGATTAATTGTGAAAAGCTAAAGAAACTTCTCGGGATTTCAGTTGTTCCTATCAATCCTTTAACCAGAAGAGGAATAGCTGAATTGGTAAAGAAAATATTGATTATTCAACAGGTGGCAAGACCTAGATTTAGAACAAATTATGACGATGATATCGAAAGAGCAATAAATATAGTTTCTGAACAGGTTAAAGATACTCTACCTCAAAGATTTATTGCCCTAAGAGTTTTGGAAGAGGATGAAGATTTTTATAGTTATTTAAAAAATAAAGAAGTAATTGGAGAAATTAAACGAAGTTTAAAGAATCACCCCGAAATTTCCAAAGATATATCTATAACTAGATACGGCACAGCCTCGTTTATAGCCAGAGAAGTCACTAATATAGTTTCTTTAAAAAGTAAAAAAAAGTTATTAGAGGAGAGAATCGATGATATTCTATTGCATAAAATCTGGGGTCCAATTACTACTGGAATATCTTTTTTGGCAATATTCGGGATTTTATTGTATCTAGGCAGTTGGATGCAAGGTTTATTGATGAAATGGGCAGAGAAGTTTTTATCTTCTTTTGCTCCAGCAGATTCGGTATTTTCTATAATCCTAGTTCAAGGTTTAACTGGGTTAACAGCTGGTATTGCTATTGCCTTGCCATATGTATTATTGTTCTATTTGCTTTTGGGTTTATTGGAAGACATAGGTCTTCTTTCCAGATTTATTGTTAATACGGATAGATTTTTAAAAAAATTGAGTCTTTCTGGGAAATCATTTATTCCTTTAGCTCTGGGTTTGGGTTGTACGGTGCCGGCAATTCGAGCTACTAGAGTTTTATCTTCCAAAAAGGAACAGCATTATACTTCAACATTATTCGCCTTTGTTCCCTGTTCTAGTAGAATAGCTATAATAATGGGGATAGTCGGTTTTTATGGAGGGATAAAGTTAGCTTTTTCTGTTTTCATTACTTTGTTTATTGCTGGCTTGATATGGATTCTTGTGATAAAACAAATTTTCCATATAAAGAGTGAACCCCTGCTTTTAGAGTTGCCTCCGTACCGAAAGCCCTTGGTTAAAGGCACTTTGGTAAAAAGCTGGCTCAGGATGAAAGATTTTGTATATATAGTTGTGCCTTTGTTAGCAGTAGGGGGGATAGTTTATGGAATTCTTAAGATGACAGGCCTTACCGAAGTTATAGTAGGTCCTCTTTCCCCGATTACTAATTGGTTAGGTTTGCCGGCTGCTCTCGTAATTCCTTTAGCATTTGGATTTTTGCAAAAAGATTTAACCGGAGCAATGCTGATATCGGTTTTAGGCAGTGATGTTTCTTCTATTCTCAGTCCTCTCCAGATTTATACATTTGGCATAGCTGCCACTATTGGTATTCCTTGCATAATCGCTTTGGGAATGTTAGCAAAAGAATTTGGATTAAAGAAAGCATTAATTTTAACCGTATGTTCTGTAGGTTATGGGCTTTTATTCGCCGGTTTAATGTGGAGGGTAATCTCTGTTTTCTAATTGAAACCGGTCTTAAAATACTTTAGTAAGGCACATCGAAGGAGGAGCAGGAAGAATAATAGAATTATAAGAACCTACTCGCTTCGCTCGCAGAACCTTGATTCGCTAAGGAATAAATACATAATCTTGAAATAAATTATTGAAATTTAAAATGGCCTGTAAATGGTACAACCTTTGTCCGTTAAGAGAATTGGAAAGAGAAGGAAAGATTAGTGACAAATGGAAAGAGGAATATTGTGAGACAAATGATAATTGGAGGAATTGTAAAAGGTTCCAAATGGAAGAAGAAGGAAAATTTCATCCCGACAATATGATGCCGGACGGGAGTATCAAGGAGTTGGAATAAATAGAATTTAAAGATGAATATAGAGCAAGAGCTTAAGAAAATTAAAGATGAGGTTGTAAGTTGTAAGAAATGTCCTTTGTATAAAAGTAGATATTTGCCGGTTATTGGCGAGGGTAGTCACCAAGCTAAAATAATGTTTATAGGGGAAGCACCGGGAGCTCAAGAAGATAAAACCGGCCGGCCTTTTTGCGGGGCAGCAGGGAGGATTTTAGACGAACTTTTAGAATCAGCGGGGATTAAAAGAAAAGAAGTTTACATCTGTAATCTTTTAAAGTGCCGTCCGCCACAAAACCGCGATCCTCAGGCAGATGAAATTGAAGCATGCGTTCCTTATTTGGAAAAGCAGATTGAAATTATTGGCCCAAAAGTAATTTGTCCTTTGGGGAGGCATTCAATGGAATTTTTAATGAAGAAATTTGGATTAAAAGATGTGATTGAACCAATCAGCAAAATTCACGGGAAAGTATTTGAACCTCAGATTATTGCAGAAGATCTTCAGAATTCTCTTTTTGAACAAAAAAGAAAAGGGATTAAACAAATAAAAATCATTCCCCTTTATCATCCAGCAGTAGCAACCTATAATCCAAACATGAAAGAAGTTTTAAAAAAAGATTTTAAAGTTTTAAAAAAAATATGAAAACTGCAAATAAAATAATTGAGATTAAATCAAAAGAGCAATTTGATATCATTGACTTAACTGATAGAATAACAGCTTTTGTTGAAGAGAGTAATATTAAAAACGGCTTGGTTAATATTCAAAGTCTCCATACTACTACTGCTGTTTTCGTTCAAGAAAACGAGCCCCTGCTTTTACAGGATATTAAGAAGCATTTAAATAGAATTGCTCCTCAAGATCTAAACTATAATCACGATGATTTTAGCCGTCGAACGGTAAATCTTTGTGATGACGAGTACCGTAACGGACATAGCCATTGCAAGGCTTTGAATTTACCAACCACTATCACTATAAATCTGATAAACAACGAAATTCAGCTTGGTAAATGGCAAAAGATTTTATTTATCGAATTAGACAGAGCGAGAGAAAGAAAAGTCCAAATTCAAATTATAGGAGAATGAATATTGACTCGTCAAAGGGTTGACTTTTTCAAAAAAATGTTCTAAAAAAGATAGTAATTTTAAAAATTTAAAAAAGGAGATAAAAATGCCTGAGATAAATAAAAAAGAATTTGAAGAACTAAAAAGGTTAAGATTAGTAGAACAATCAGTGATGGCAGGTTTAAAAGAAGCTGGATTTTCGGACAAAGCCCTCGAATTTTTTGGATACAAAAAGAATTTTTTGCTTGATGAAGATCCCTTAAAAGAAAAGGCAAATGCAACTGGTGGGTTTACCGGTGCTTGCGGAGACCATGTGGATATTTATTTGAAGATTGAAGGGAATATAATCAAAGATGCAAAATTTGTTACTTATGGTTGTTCTGGCGCAGTTATTTCAGCAGCTGCTTTGGCTGAAATGATAAGGAATAGGGATATTGACCAAACATTCAAATTAAATGTTTCAGATGTAGTAGAGTTTTTAAAAGAAGGGCCTAGGGGCTTGCCAAAACATAGATGGGATTGTTGCGGTATTGCGGTAGGTGCATTAAAAGATGCAATTACTTATTACAGAAAACCAAATAAATAAAGTAAAAAGTTTAAAAAAGTTAAAGCGGTTCAATCTTTGGGCCGCTTTTTTCAAAGGTAATGTGTCTCTTTAGGGATTTACTTTATCTAAGTTTTTTTATCTCTGTAGTTTTTAATGAAATATGGACAATATTTAAAAAAGGCGTAAGATAAATTAGAACCTTAATAATTGACATAAATTTTAAAAGAAAGGAAATTCTTATGATTAAAGAAAATGTTCAAAAAATATTGGCAGAGCTGCCAGATAAAGTGGAATTGGTAGCGGCGGCTAAAAAGAGAGAACCGGAAGAGATTCTAGAAGCGATTGATGCCGGAGTGAAAATCATTGGTGAAAATTATATTAGAGAAGCGAAAAGAGCCTATCAAGTAGTAGGGAAAAAAGCAAAATGGCATTTTATTGGAATTCCCAAGAGACAAAAGCACGATCTTTTAAAAAGAAAGAATTTAGAAATGTTTGACATGATTGAGACCATTGATTCTTTAGAAATAGCAACGGAAATCGATAGAAAATGCAGCCGGATTGGTAAAGTAATGCCAATTTTAATTGAGATTAATAGTGGTAGGGAATCTCAGAAATCCGGAGTAATGCCCTTAGAAGCGATTAAGTTGATAATGGAAATTTCACCTTTTTCTAATCTGAAGATAATGGGTTTAATGACTATGGGTCCTCGTTTTGGGAACCCGGAGGAATCCAGGTCTTATTTTGCGGAAACTAAAAAGATATTTGAAGAGATTAAAAAACTTAAGTTATCTAAGGTAGAGATGAAATATCTTTCAATGGGGATGACCAATTCTTACCAGATTGCCATAGAAGAAGGAGCAAATTTAATAAGAATAGGAACTAAAATATTTGGGGAGAGAGAAAAACGCAAGACAGAAGCATAGATCCGGATTTTGAAAATTTTTTGGAGGACTAAAAAATGCCAGCTAGAGTAGATAAAGGAAAATGTATTGGTTGTGAAACTTGTGTAGAAGAGTGTCCCAGCGAAGCAATTAAAATGGTTGATGGCATAGCTAAAGTTGATTCTGAACTTTGCGTTGATTGCGGAGTTTGTGTTGATGCTTGTACCGAAGGAGCAATAAGTATGGAATAAAGGAGAAGCTTGTCTCTTTAACCTAAAAGCACGGACCACCAACTAAATCTTGATTCGTGCTTTTTTAATTTTAGGAAACGTAGAATCTGATTATTAAAAATCTATTTACAGTCCCTTGACAATATACCCCTCGTGGGTATATAATAAGTTCACTGTTGTTAAAAACGTAAATATAAAAAATATATGAGAAAAAATACTATAACCCAACGGCTTAATATTATTACAGGTCAAATCGATGGATTAGCCAATCTTATAGAAAAGAATGAGAACTGCCGTAAGGTGACAGAACAATTTTACGCGATTAATTCTGGCTTAAAAAAAGCGATGGAGCTATATTTTAAAAAGAATATGACTTCTTGCCTTCAGTCCGTTAATTTAAAAAATCGGAGAACGATTGAGTTTTTACTAAAAGAAATTATTAAAAATAAGTAACCAAAAAAAATATGTCAAAAATAATTGAAATTACAAGCGAAAATTTTGATAAAGAAGTTTTACGGTCAGACCTTCCTATCTTAATAGATTTTTGGGCTCCTTGGTGCCAGCCATGCTTAATGATGGCGCCTGCTTTGGAGGAACTTTCGGAAGAGCTTAGCGATAGATTAAAGATAGGCAAATTAAATACCGAACTTCCTGGGCATCAAATATTAGCTATGCAGTATCAAATTCAAAGTATTCCAAATATGCAGCTTTTCAAGAATGGTCAAGTGGCTAAAGTATTCATTGGATTAAGAGCAAAACATATTTTTAAAGAAGAATTAGAAACAGAACTTTAAGTCTAATTAAAAAATTAGATTAATTCCAACCCCATAGCCAAGTTATAAATTGAGGTTTGTAAAACAAAAATATGCTAAAATCAAAAATTTCTAACGAGATGAAAAATAAAATATTTTCTAACATAGTTAAAAGATTAAACGAAATTCAGAAAATTGAGCACTTAACCGATAAAGAGATTCAACTGCTTTCAACTCCAAAAAGAATTAACAGTACTCAACTCAAAGTTAACGATAAAAATTTTCCGGCCTGGAGAATTGTTTTTAATAATTCTTTAGGGCCCGGAAAAGGAGGAATTAGATTCCATCCCGATGTGAGCGAGGACGAGGTAACGTCTTTAGCTTTTTGGATGATGATTAAAGATTCATTGGCCGGACTGCCTTACGGCGGTGCTAAGGGCGGAGTTAAATTTAATCCTAAAAACGCATCTCCTCAAATATTAGAAACCGTCAGCAGAAAATATATCGACGCATTTTACGAATTTTTAGGACAAGATAAAGATATTCCGGCGCCAGACGTTTACACTAATTCCCAAATTATGGCTTGGATGCTTGATGAATACGAGCAGAAGATAGGCCGTCATGAACCCGGGATGATTACCGGTAAACCATTAGAGCTACAAGGTTGCGCTTTGAGAGCAGATGCTACAGCTAAGGGGGGCTTTATTATTTTAAAAGAAATGATAAAAGAATTTGGGTTAAATAAAAGAAATTTAAGAATAGCCGTTCAAGGTTTTGGTAATGCCGGATTAAATCTTTCCAAAATGATCGAGGAAGACGGTTTCAATATTGTGGCCGTTAGTGACAGTAAGGGAGGCATTTATAATAAAGCTGGCTTAGATATAGATCAGATTATTAAAACAAAAAATCGATTAGGTTCGGTAATTAATTATTCCAATGGAGAAAAAATTAGCAATCGGGCGTTGTTAGAGTTGCCGGTCGATATTTTGATTTTAGCGGCTTTAGAAAACCAGATCACCAAAGATAATGCAAACAATATCAAGGCCAAATATATTGAGGAGATTGCTAACGGACCAACCACCTATCAAGCAGATAAGATATTGTTTGCTAAAGATATTATGGTAATACCAGATGTTTTAGCGAATGCCGGAGGAGTTATTGTGAGTTATTTTGAATGGACTCAGAATAAAACAGGCAATATATTAGATGATAAATATTTAGAAGGATTATCGCAGAAAAAAATGATTTCTTCATGGGAAAGAGTAGTTGCCGCACATAAAGAACATGGAAATAAAATAGATTTAAGAGCCGCTGCTTATCTTGTTGCTATTAGAAAAATATTGGTTGCGGAAAGATTAAGAGGCCATTTAAAATAATTTATAAACAAATATGAAAAATAAATACCCTTTAATTATTATTGGGGTTGGTCCTGCCGGATTAACATCCTCAATCTATGCTTCTCGCTATAAAATAGATCATTTAGTTATTGGCGAAGCTTTGGGAGGGTTAGCTTTTGAGGCTCATAAAATTTGTAATTTTCCCACGGAAGAAGAAATTTCCGGCGCGAAAATTATTGAAAAGATGCAAGCACATGCAGAGTCTTTAGGCGCAACCTTGTTAATAGATAAAGCAACCGATGTTATTAGAGAAAATCAAGCGTTTAAAGTTATCACTGAAAAAGGGAATATTTTTTTGGCCAATGCTATTCTTTTGGCTACCGGTACCAAACACCGCCGGTTAAATTTGCCGAATGAAAATGAATTTTTAGGCAAAGGAATTTCTTATTGCGCAACCTGCGACGCCATGTTTTATAAAGATAAAATAGTTGCTGTTAACGGCGGTGCTGATAGCGCTAATACTGCTTCACTATATCTTGCGGAAATAGCAAAAAAAGTTTACCAAATTTACCGGAAAAGCAAATTGCGCGGCGATAGCTTATGGGCCGAACGAGTAGTAAATAATAAAAAAACCGAAGTTATCTATAATACTGAAATTGTTGGGTTGGAGGGAAAAGAAAAATTAGAGAAGATTATTCTAAATGCTCCTTATCAGGAAGCAAAAAAGATAGCCGTTGACGGTCTCTTTGTTGAAATCGGCACAATCCCACAAAAAATGTTAATAGAGAGATTATCTTTAGAAACAAACCAGGGGGGTTATATTAAAGTAAGTCCTGACCAAAAAACTAGCCAAGACGGGGTTTGGGCTGCTGGCGATATTACTGCAGCTTCTAATAATTTTCGCCAGATTATTACCGCTTGCAGCGAAGGGGCGATTGCCGCCGAAAGTATATTTAAATTTTTTAAAGAGAAAAATAAATAAAGGTCGGGAGAAACAACTAGAATAAATAATTTTATGGCTAAAATAAATAAAAATAAATGCATTGGCTGCGCTATTTGCGCCAATATTTGCCCGGCGGGCATAGAAATGGTAAACGGAAAAGCCGAAATAAAGGATGAAAATGCCAGTTGTTTAAAGGACGCCGCTAGAGCCTGTCCTCAAAACGCTATTAGTATCGGAGATGGAGAAGAAGAATCTAATGAAGGAGACAGAAATCCGGACCTTAATCCGAATTACGGCACGGGCAAAGGAATAGGTATGGGTCAGGGAACGGGGAGAGGTATAGGCGCAGGCACGGGAAGAGGTCTTGGAAGAGGGCCTCGAGACGGTAGAGGGCAAGGCAGAGGCGGAGGAGGACGCGGAAGCGGAAGATAATTAACTGCCGCACATCCATTGTAATATTATAAAAATTAAAAATGATGAACATAAGTAAAAACAAATGTGTTGGATGCGGGCTTTGTGTTGCTAAATGTCCGGTGGGAGCTATCTCTATTAATAAGTCTGGGTTTGCGGTAATTGACAAAGAGAAATGTATAAATTGCGGAATGTGCCTAAAAACCTGTCCCCAAAAAGCGGTGATGGACATTAAAGAAAAATTAATATTTGCTATCGGCACTGACGACGGCGAGACAATAAAGGCAGATGACCATGTTGGAATGTCTAAATATTATTCAATATGGGAATATTCGGACGGGGATTTGATTTTCAAAGAAAAGAGAGAGAATATTAAATACAAAGAAGATGAATCAAGAATTCACGGGGATCCTGAGAAAGCGAGAAAAGTATCGTCTGTTTTAAGCGGCGTTGACGTTATTGTGGGAAAAATGCTTGGGCCGAATATTGTTCGCTTAAAAATTAAGTTTATTCCTGTTGTCATTAGGGAATCAAGCATTGAAAAAGCGATTGAAATAATTAAAGAAAATATTAATGAAATAATGGAAGAAAAGGATAAAAAAGAAAAAACGGGGATAGTTCTAAAATAGAAGAAAGGTAGATTAAAAATGGATATAGAAATAAAAACAACAACAATGGACGAAAAAGGATTGCAGAAATTTTTAAATTCAGAACAAAAAAATTGGACCGGTTAATCTTTGTTCTTTAAAAAGGAGATATAATAATGTCTGTTTATTACCCAAAATCAAAAGTTGAAGTTAAGGGATTTGTAGCAAAACATTACGATAGATTAATGAATGTTATAACCCTTGGAAAGTATTCTTCTATGATAGAGAAAGCTGTTCAGTTAATGGATATTAAAAAAGATGATAGGATTCTTGATTTGGGAGCGGGTACGGGCAGAAATGCTTGTTTGATGGCGAAATATCTTTCTCAGAAAGGAGAATTAATAGGGTTTGATATCTCCGAAGAGATGCGTTCCCAATTTAAAAAAAATTGCGCTGATTTTCCCAACATTAGAATCATCAATGAAAGAATTGATAAAGAATTAACTTACGAAAATTATTTTGATAAAATTTTTATTTCTTTTGCGCTGCATGGATTTCCCCAGGAGATCAGAAAACAGATTATTAAAAACGCCCTTAAGGCGCTAAAAAAAGATGGTGAGTTTTTTATTTTAGATTATAATGAATTTTCAATAAAAAAAATGCCTTTTTATGCAAGAATTCCTTTTAAACTCATAGAATGCCCTTATGCATTTGATTTTATTGAAAGGAGTTTATCGAAAATATTATCTTTGGAAGGATTTAGCCGCTTTGAAGAATATTCTTTCTTTGCTGGTTGTTTAAGATTGCTTAAGGCAGTGAAAATAAGGCAGTATAACAAATAAAATTCTGATTTTTCTAAAAGCCATCACTTTAAAAAAGAGGGGTTGGTTTTCCAATCTCTCTTTTTAAAATAACCAAGCCGGACAGTTTTGTCGGCAAGGAACACAAAAAATTATTTAATATGGAACTATCTGAGCAAAATTTTAGAGTTAATTTTAGAGCGTTTTTGTGGCATTCAGCGTTTTTAGCTTTTGCTGCAAATTTTATGGATGTGAATACAATTATTCCATCTATGCTTATAAAGGTTGGGAGTACTCCTATTCTTCTTGGCCTTTTAACGGCGATTTTACTTGGGGGATCAAGCGTTTCTCAGATATTATTTGCCGGATTTCTATTAAATAAATCTTTTAAAAAAAAGTATCTGCTTATTGGAATAAATATTAGGATTGTAGCTTTACTTGGTCTCGCTTTAATGTTTTATAAAGCGTTTTTATTAAGCAATAACTGGATTATATTTTTAATTTTTATATTAATATCTGCCTTCTCTTTTAGCGGAGCTTTTGCCGGCGTTTCTTATACAGATATACTTGGCAAGGTCATTAAAAAAAATGAAAGAAAAATATTTTTTACAACTAGGCAAATTTTTAATAGCGTAGGGATTTTAATATCCGCATTAATTGTAAGAAAATTATTAAAGTATTATAATTTTCCTCTAAATTACAGCATCATTTTTTTATTTGCCGGAATATTGATATTAATTGCGTCGTTGGGTTTCTGGAAAATCCGCGAAGTTAACTCAAATATTAAAGAAAAAAAAGGACTTTTAAAATTTTTAAAATTGATACCATCAGAGATTAAAAACAATCCAAACTTAAAATATTATTTACTTATTATAAATACTCTCGGATTTGGGCTAAGCATCATACCTTTTTTAGTTTTAATTGCCCAAAGGAATTTTGGATTATCCTACGATTTGATTGGTAATTTTCTGCTATTTAATACTTTTGGAATGTTATTGGCTGGATTGTTTCTCTTCAAATATTCAAAAAAGTTCACTTATAAAACTTTACTTAAATATAGTATATTTATAGCTGCTTCGTTGCCGATTGCCGCTCTTGCGTTAAGCAAAATACAATTTGCTTATCAATTTATTTTTATATTATCAGGAATTTTTATAACTATTTATCATGTTGCGATTAATGGATTATTATTGGAAATATCTAATAAGGAAAACAGAATAACTTATACCGGCATCTCTGGCACCGGAAATATAGTTATTTTATTGTTTCCCGTATTGGCTGGATTTTTAATTTCAACTTTAGGATATTTAAAAGTTTTTATAGCAGTAAGTATAATAATTTTATTTGGTTATGCGTTTGTAGAAAAATTACAATGCAAAATAAAGTCCGGTCAAGATTTATAGTTTTTAGTCTCTTTTAGCTCCTTTTTGTTTTTTTTGAAGTTGTGGTATAATTATTTAATATGGGTAATAATTCAATACTAAAAGTAAAAAATTTAAGTGTAAAATTGAATAGCGATGAAATCATTGAGAATTTGTCTTTTGAGGTTAGAAAAGGAGAATTTTTTATTATTTTAGGACCGAATGGAGCAGGAAAAACAACTCTTTTTAGGACATTACTTGGCTTAATACCGTATAAAGGAGAGGTTGCTTGGAGCCAAAAGGATATTAAAATTGGCTATCTTCCCGAGCGCTTATCGCGGGAGAAATTTAAAGAAATGCCTATCTCGATTAGAGAGTTCTATAAATTTAAAGAGAGTTCTGACGAAAAAATTTCTGAGATGTTAAAATCAGTAGGATTAGAAAATCCGAAAATTCTTGATAGAGACCCTGGTGATTTATCATCAGGCCAGTTTCAGCGAATGCTAATTGGCTGGGCATTGATAGGAGACCCTCAGGTTTTATTTTTTGACGAACCAAGCACTGGGATTGATATTGGGGGCAAAGAGACAGTTTATTCTCTTTTGCGCAAATTTTGGCAGGAGAGAGGTTTGACAATTTTATTAATAACCCACGATTTAGATATTGTTTATGGTTATTCAACCGATGTTTTGTGTCTTCATAAAAAAGGGCTTTGCGTTGGTCCTCCTCGCGAAGTTTTGACTCCGGAACTCTTAGAAAAATTATATGGTTCTAAAATTAAGTTTTATAAACATATTCATTAAATTATGAATAGTCAGTTTATTTTAAGTTTAATTACAGCAATTTTTATTGGTGGAGTAGCAGGGTATTTAGGGTCTTTAATGATAACCAAAAAAATGGCTTTAGTAGGAGGGCCTTTAGGGCATTTAGCTTTGCCTGGGGTAGCTCTGGCTTTGATCTATCATTTCAACATTTTTTTAGGAGCATTGTTAAGTATAGCTATTGGAGCTGTTATAATATGGCTTTTAGGGACTAAAACTAAATTATCAATGGAAGCCCTAACCGGAGTAGTTTTTGCTGCTGGAGTTGCCTTGGGTTTTTTAATTTTGCCTCTTTCCCGGGCCAAAGAAGCGTTAATTGGAGATATTACTCTAATAGATAAAATAGATCTTGTTTTGGCAATAATTTTGGGCTCAATTGTTTTTTTAATTATTAAAAGAATTTATCCGAAAATGATTCTTTCGGGAATATCAGAAGACCTGGCTAAGGCAGAAGGGGTAAAGGTCAAAAAATATAATCTCGTTTACTTAATTTCTATTGCTTTAATTGTGGCTTTGGAAGTAAAGATAGTAGGAATTCTTTTCACGGTAGCTTTATTGGTTATTCCTGCTGCCGCTTCGCGTAATTTTGGCAGAAATCTTTCTCAGTATTCTTGGGGAGCTTTAATAATAGGCATTATTTCTGCTGTTTTGGGGATTTTTGCTTTCAAATTTATAAATTTACCGGCTGGTCCCTTAATTATTTTAGCTGGAACTTTTATATTTTTAATTTCTTTATTTTTTAATAAGAAAGCATAATGATAAAAAAAATCGCTATTGCTAGTGGGAAAGGAGGAGTAGGAAAATCAATGCTGACTTCGGCTTTAGCGATGCTTTTTGCAAAGAACAAAAAGAAAGTTGTGGCTGTAGATTGCGATGTTGATGCTCCCAATTTGGCCGTTTGGCTTGGAGAACCGGAAAACTGGAAGGAAGTTAAAAAAATAAGCGTTTCCGAAAAACCGGTTATTAATAATACCAAACTGAAGAAAAAGGAAGCTGAGCAATGTGTAAAAAAATGTAGGTTTAACGCCCTTCGCCTTACGGCTCAGGGTAAACTTAAATTAAATCCATTTTTATGCGAGGGGTGCGGGGCTTGTGAGATTTTTTGTCCTCAAGGAGTAGTAAAAATGAAAGCTGTAAAAAACGGAGAGATAAGGATTAAAAAAACAAAATATAATTTTCCTTTAGTTTCAGGCCAGCTTTATCCCGGAGAGACCGGTTCGGGAAAAGTGGTTACAGAAATAAAACAACGGGCATCCGCCTTCGCTGAAGCTTCGGCGGACAAGGAAAAATTTAACCAATATATTATGTTGATTGATTCAGCTCCGGGGACCGGCTGTCCGGTTATCGCTTCCCTTCAAGACGCAAATTTCGCTTTGTTAATTACCGAACCAACTCCTTCCGGTTTTTCTGACCTAAGAAGGGTTTTAGAAGTGGTAAACCATTTCAAAATTCCTTGGAGTGTGGTAATAAACAAATATGATATTAATCTTGAATTAAGCAATAAGATAAAGAAATGGGCAGGGAAAAGATTTTTAGGCAGAATATCTTATGATAAAGAAATTTTTAAAGCCATTTCTAACTTAACACCAATTATAGAAACAAATTTAAAAGCAAAAAAGGAAATTAAAAATATTTATAATAAATTAGAAAAATGGTTAGACCAATAAAAAAAAGAAAAGTTGTTTTTGATCCCAATGTAACTTATTTTAAACCAAGAGCAGTCCCTCTTTCTGAATTAAAAGAGATAGATTTAGCTTCAGATGAATTAGAGGCATTACGGCTTTGCGATTTTGAAGAATTGAGTCAGATAAAAGCTGCTAAAAAGATGGGAGTTTCTCAAAGCACCCTCCAAAGAATCTTAACCTCTGCCCGCAAAAAAGTGTCAGAAGCTTTAATTAAAGGAAAAGCGATTAAAATAAGAAAAAAATGATATGAAAAATCTAAATATTTTTATATTAATCGGAGGATTAGCAATTTTAATGGGCGTGGGCTGTTTAATATTTTTGGATAAAATTATTCCGTCTAACTTTCAAGAAGAAGCCGGAGTTCCTCGGCAGGGAGTTAAATCAGAGGTAAGTTTGATTATTGATTATGGAGACGGAAATACAGACAGCTTCCAAGCTAATTTTAGGAAAGAAATGACTGCTTTTGATTTATTAAAAGAGAAAACTGAAGAATCTGGCTTAGTTTTGGAAATAGAAATCTATGACATCGGCGTGTTAATTGAGGCAATCGGACATAAAGAGAATGGACAAGACGGGAAGTATTGGCTATATTATGTTAATGAAGAAATGCCGATGGTCTCAGCTGATAAAAAAGAATTGAAACCAGAAGATAAAGTTGAATTTAAATTTGAAGCATCGACATTTTAAAAATATGAAGAAAATATCTAAAAAAGGAAAAATCTTAGAACTAATTATTGCTCTACTTTTTGTTCTAATAGGAGTTAGCCTGCGGCTTTTGCCTCATCCACCGAATTTTGCTCCAATTTTAGCCATTGCTTTGTTTGGCGGAGTTTACCTTTCTAGAAAGATAGCTTTTGTTTTGCCTATTTTAGCAATGGCAGTTTCAGATATATTTATTGGTTATTATGGGATTGTTCTAATGATTTCAGTTTACGGAACTTTTCTTTTGTCTGTAGTTTTAGGATTTTGGTTGAAGAAACACAAGAAGTGGTATACTGTTGGAGGAAGCGCAATTTTATCTGCTGTTTTATTTTTTCTTGTTACTAATCTTGCAGCTTGGGCTTTTACTCCTTGGTATGCCAAGACCCTTTCTGGAATAATTCAGTGTTATATAATGGCTATTCCTTTTTTCAGAAATACTCTTTTGGGAAGTTTATTTTATGTAACAGTTTTCTTCGGAGCTTATGAGATAGCTAAGGTATGGATTGAAAAAAGATTTAAAATAGCTGAAACAGAACTCGCTTCCATTTGAGTTAAAATTTCTAGATATTAAAAAAACCCCGTATTTAATACGGGGTTTTGTGATTAATGGCTGAAAAATACTCTTTTTTCCTTTTTGGAGCGAGTTTTTTTGATTTTGCCTATAGTAATTCCAGGCATGTTTTTTTCTGATAAGATTCCTTTAATCCTGGAAACGTATTGTGCAGGAGCGATTAAAACCATTCCAATGCCAAGGTTGAAAACTCGGCACATCTCAATATCAGAAACTTTTTCTATTTTCTGAATCAGTTTGAAAACAGGAGGTATTTCCCAATTAATATTAATTTTAGCGCAAAGCCCCTTTGGCAAAAGACGGGCAATATTATCAATCAGTCCGCCGCCGGTAATATGGGCGATACCATGGATTTCAATAGTTGATATTCCCAAAAGAGGAAAGACTTCTTCAAAATAGCATTTATGGACCTTGAGCAGTTCTGCTCCGGCCGTAATGTAACCGAGTTGACTAACCGTGGTGTTTACTTTAAATCCCCCAGTTTTAAAAAAGGCTTTTCGGGCCAAAGAATAACCATTAGTGTGAAGGCCGTTTGATGGAAGGCCGATTAAAATATCTCCATCAGCTATTTTTGAACCGTCAATAATTTTGCATCTTCCAACAATGCCGGTGATGCAGCCAACAACGTCGTGTCTTCCTTCGCAATAAACGCCTGGCATTTCCGCTGTTTCTCCGCTGATAATAGGGATTCCTACTTCCTCGCAGGCTATTGCCATATTCTTAACAATTTCTTCCATTGTTTTTGGCTTAAGCCTGGCTGCTCCGACATAGTTTAAGAAAGTAATTGGTTGAGCTCCCAAGACGAGAATGTCGTTAATACAGTGATTAACAATATCTTGGCCAATTGTATATTTATTCATCATTTCAGCAACCATCATTTTAGTGCCAACTCCATCAATGCTTTGGACAAGAACAGGATTGTTCAAATGTTTAATCATAGAAGCATCAAGCAATCCTCCGAAAGCGCCGATTTTTGATAAGACATACTGGTTATAAGTTGAACGAACATGTTTTTTCATTAAATCTACTGCTTTTTCTGCTTGGTCAATGTCTACACCGGCTTTGGCATAAGCGCTCTTTTTAGTATTTTTTCCCATTTAAGTACCCTTTCAAATTTTTAAAGTTCAAATTCTTTTTATCTCAGTAGTTTTTTAGCAATAAATAATAGTTTTGTCAATAAAAAGCCCGTTCAATATTAGAGAACGGGCTTTATGGTTAGGCTTCTTTTTTTAATTCTTTTAAAACAACTTCTGACGGCTCATTGGGAATAACTGCTACAGTTTCACCTTTGTATTCAAATATTTCTTTGTTATCATCGGTGATTTCTCCGATCATTGCTGTTTTTGCTCCCTTTGATTGAATGGCTGTTATTACCTCTTCAACATCTTTAGGTTCTACCTGCAATATCATTCTGGCTTGAGTTTCACAGATTAAAATTTCTTCCGAGGTTAGGTCGTTAACTTTAACCGGCACAGAAGACAGATCTATTTTAGCGCCAAAACCGCCGTACCTCGCTGACTCGCAAACAGCCGCGCCAATACCGGCTGCTCCCAAATCAGAACAGGCCTTAATTTCATTTGTCCGAATAGCGGACAAGGTTGCGTCCATAGTTTGTTTTTCTTCTTCAAATAAAGCTATGGCTGGCTGCATTTCTTTAACCAGTCCTGCCCGAAACAAGCTATCGTTTCCATCTGAGCTGGTTTGGCCAACAAGAATGATTTTATCTCCAACTGATTTAGCTGGTTTGGTCAAGGGTTTTTCAATAATCAGCTTTCCTATCACTGCTACCACTACTGCTGGAACAATGTCTGAGAAGGAAGTTGAAAGCCCGCCGCCGATAATAAAGACATTCATAGCAGCGCACATATCTCTTACCCCTTTCATTATTAAATCTAATCTTTCTTTGCTGGTCATCTCCTTGCAGTTTCCGCAGGTGCATTTTCTCTTAAAACCACAAGGACCGACTATTACTTTTTCTTTGATTGGTCTGGTTCCAACAAAATCTAAGAGAAAAACCGGTATTGCTCCCATGGCAACAATGTCTCGTATAGCTCCACTGGCTCCGGTGGCAGCAGAACCGTAAGGCCGGGGTACGCAAGGAGAGCAGTGGCTTTCCATTTTAGCTACGAATAGTTCTTTGACCCCGGGCATTCTGATAACAGCTGCATCGTCTCCCGGTCCTATTACCAGACCTCCAGGCCAAATCTTGCCGACTTCGCGATTTAGTGCTTCGATTGCTCCAAAATCGACAGCCCTGTCAATATTGTGATGCAAATGTACAAATAATGCATCCATTAACGCTCTTTCAATTCTGTTCATTTTTTTCCCTTTCATTTTAAGTTTTTAAAGAACCACTATTCGTATGCGCCTTTTTACATACGATTACAATAAATGGCAGCGAAGAAGAAATGCAAAAATTTATTTTTGTATTTCGACCGAGCAAACCATTTATAATAGTAAGGAAGGCAAAGCCCTCCTCCTACTCTATATTGAAAGATAGAATATTTTATTACTTTTGTCAATAATTCTTATATTGACAGGAATTTAAAGTGTGTTAGAATGACTAATCGATAATTTTAGTTCTTTAACAATTTTTTTAAATAAGAAAGGAAATAATAATGAAAAAAGCATTAATGAAAACAGAAGTTTCAGGATATGAATGCAGGCGAGGTAAGGTTCGGGATATCTATGATCTTGGAGACGGCAGAATAGCTATTATTGCTACTGACCGGATTTCCGCTTTTGATGTGATTATGGAAAACGGTATTCCAGATAAAGGGGAAATACTAACCGCCATCACTAGTTTTTGGATTGAAGGGATCATGTTGTCTGCCGTAGACGGCTTGAAAAGCCACCTCATTAGCACGGATTTAAGCTCTTTTCCCGAGCCCTTTCAGAAAGAAGAATTTAAAGGAAGAATTATGCTTTGTCACAAAGCAGCGCCTTTGCCAGTCGAATGCGTGGTGCGGGGTTATTTGGCAGGAAGTGCCTGGAAAGAGTACCAAAAAACAGGAAAAGTTGGTGATATTGAATTTCCATCAGGGCATGTGCAGTGTATTCAATTAGCTGAGCCAATTTTTACTCCAAGCACCAAAGCTCAGACAGGCCACGATGAAAATATTACATTTTCCGATACCTGCAATTTAGTAGGACAAAGGGTGGCAGTGCTAATACGGGACTGGAGTTTAAAGTTGTTTTCAAAAGCGCATAAATTTGCCTTGGAACGAGGTCTTATTCTTGCTGATACAAAGTTTGAGTTTGGTTTAGCCAATAATCAGATTATTCTGATTGACGAAGTATTGACCCCGGATTCTAGCAGATTCTGGCCAGCAGACAGATATGAACCGGGCCACGACCAGCCGAATTTTGACAAACAGTTTGTCCGCGATTATTTGCAAAAGTTGTACGATGAGGACAAATGGGACAAAACTCCTCCTGGGCCGAAATTGCCAAGAGATATCGTGCTTGGAACGCGCGGGCGGTATCTGGAGCTTTACCACAGATTATTAGATAAAGCCCCGATTTAATCGGGGATTGCCCTCGCGTCAATATATTTGACAGTGAGGGCTTTTTTTATTGCTTTTTTATTAAAGAGGATATATAATTAAAAAAGAGTGTTATAAATTATTAAAAAAGAGTGTTATAAATTAATTTTAATAAAATTATGATAAAAATGTTAAGCAAAAAAATAATCATAATAACAGTAATTATAGTTATTATTTTAGGGTTTGTTGTTTACTGGTTTTTCATCAAAGAAGACGGGGTAGAGTTTGTTTTAGAAAAAGCAGCCATAGGTACTGTTATAAAAGAGATTTCGGAAACCGGAACAGTTAAAATTTCAGAAGGGACGGAGCTTGGCTTTAAAAACTCAGGCAGAATTGAGAAAATATATGTAAAGGTGGGGGATATAGTTGAAGCCGAGCAGGAATTAGCAAAACTTAATACCAGCCAGCTTTATATTGAATTAACCGAAGCTCAGGCCGTTCTTGAAGTAGCTCAGGCAGATTATAACAAACTTTTAGCCGGTTCTTCCTCTGAAGAAATTAAAATTGCCGAAACAGAAGTTTTAAATACTCAAGTTACTCTTGAAAATGCCCAGCAAAATTTAGAGGATGTGGAAGCCGATGCCGAGGAAGATTTAAAACAAGCCTACGAAGATGCGCTTGATACTTTAGACGATTCTTATTTGAAAATTTACAACGCATATAATATAGCAAAAAATATCCAACGCGATTATTTTACCGCTTCTGACCAAGAGGGGCGAAGTGTTACAGAAAATAAAGATAAAATTAAAAGCGCTATGGATGAAGCAAAATCTTATATTAATGACGCTAAAGCTGATTCTCAAGATGAGAAAATTGATTTAGCTCTTCAGAAAACTGAGGAGGCCTTGGAAGATACTCAAGAAGCTTTAGAGGTAATTCGGAATATGACAGAAGAAGTTTCTTATCGCAATACTGTGCCAAGCGCCGATAAGACCTCTTTAGATAATCAAAAAACATATATTAATACTGCTCACACTAATGTGGTTTCAGCCCAACAAGCTATTTCAACAGCTAAAGTTACTAACGAAGCGAATATTAATACTGCCGAAGCTCAGGTTTCTACCGCCGAAGCTAAATTACAAAAAGCCCAAGACCAGCTCGCTCTAAAAAAAGCCGGTCCTACTAAAGAAAATATTGATTTATACCAAGCTAAGATAAAACAAGCTCAGGCTAAAGTTTCTCTTTTATGGAGCCAGATTCAGGATGCTGTTCTAAGAAGCCACACAAATGGACAGGTAACGGGAGTAAATAAAAGAGAGGGAGAAATGACTCAGCCAACCGATTCGGTAATTTCTTTTCTTCCCACAGCGCCCTTTCAAGTAGAAGTAGACATTTATGAGGAGGATATTGTTGATGTTAAGGTTTCAAATTTAGTAAAAATTGCTATTCCTGCTTTTCCTGATGAGGTTTTAGGGGGTAGAGTAATTTCAATTGATCCGGCAGAGAAACTAATCGGAGGAGTAGTTTATTATGAAGTAACTATTAGCTTTGAAGAAGAAAAAGAGGGGATTAAGCCCGGCATGACGGCTGATATTATTATTGAGAGCGAAAGGAAAGAAAATGTCTTGGTTATTCCGAAAGGGACAGTAGAAAAAATAGATGGTAAAAAAATGGTTCAGGTTTTTAAAAATGGCAAGATTGAAGAACGAGAGATAGAAATCGGCTTGGAAGGAGATGATTTTATTGAGGTTATTTCTGGGTTGGAAGAAGGCGAGGAAGTAGTTGTTGGTAGAAATTTATGAAAGATGAATCGTTAATAAAATTAGAGAATGTTTGGAAGATTTACCAATTGGGTAAAATGGAGCTTACTGTTTTGAAAGGAATAAGCCTGGAAATATATCCAGGTGATTTTGTTACTATAATGGGGCCATCAGGTTCTGGGAAATCAACTCTTATGCACATCATTGGCTGTTTGGATGTTCCAACCAAAGGAAAAGTTTTTTTGGAAAAACATGATATTATGGGCTTTTCTGAAGATGAGTTAGCTCAAGTTAGGGGCCGAAAAATTGGGTTTGTTTTTCAGCAGTTTAATTTACTCCATGATCTTAACGCTCTTGAAAATGTAATGCTTCCGATGGTTTTTCAAGGCGTTCCTGAAGACGAAAGAAAAGAAAGAGCAAAGGAACTTCTTATTTCTTTGGACCTGGGAAAAAGAATTTTCCACAGGCCATTTGAGCTTTCCGGGGGAGAGCGGCAAAGAGTTGCTATTGCCAGGGCCCTGTCTAATAATCCGGAGATTATAATTGCTGATGAGCCAACCGGCAACTTAGATTCTACTACCGGAAAGATGATTATGGAGGTTTTTATTGATCTTCACAAAAAAGAAAAGAAGACCATTGTTGTTGTAACTCATGATCCTCATATCGCAGAATACACTGAAGATGTAATTAACATTAAAGATGGCCAGATAATTTCTAATCACTTAGCAAAAGAAAAAGTTCTATGGGAAAAGAAATAAAAGAATATATCAAAATCGCTATAAGAAGTTTAAGAAAAAGGCGCTTGAGAAGCTGGCTGACTATGATTGGGGTTGTTATCGGCGTTTTTCTGATTATATCATTGCTTTCTTTAAGCGAAGGAGTAAAAACAGCAATTTTGAGCCAATTAAAAATGATGGGTAAGGACTTAATTATGATAATGCCCGGCGAACTCACTAATATGGTAACTATGGTGTCAGGGGGATTAGAGTTAACTGATGATGATATTAAAGCAATAGAAAGAACCGAAGGAGTAAATGCTGTTATTCCTATGGCTTATAAGGGAGAAGCAATGAGATATCAGGGGGAGAAAAAAACAGTTTTATTGTGCGGAATTCCTTTGAGTAAAGAAGGTCTGGACGTATTAAAAACTGATATGGGCTTTGAATTAGTAGAAGGGCGTTGGCCGATTCCCGGCAAAAAAGAAATTTTCGTTGGTTTTTTAGTACCGAAAGAAATGTTTCCTGAAATGAAAACAGGAACTCAAATTACTCTTAAGGGAAAGCAGTTTGAAATTGTCGGAGTATTGAAATCTGTAGGGAGCAAACAAGATGACTCCCAGGTCTATATAGATTTAAATGTTTACCGAGAAATCACTGGCGAGAGAGAGGGAGCTAAAATGGCTATGGCTAAAGTTAAACCCGGCTATTCAGCAGACGAGGTGGTGGAGAACATAAAAGAAAGTTTAGAAGAAAATAGAAAGAGAATAAAGGGAGAAGATTTGCCGCCCTACACAGTTATTAGCAGCGAAAAAATGACTGATATAGTTGGCAATGTAATGGTTTTGATACAAGTAGCAATTTTTGGGTTTGCTTCGATAGCTATTGTTGTTGGTGGGATAGGAATAATGAATACTATGTATACTTCGGTCCACGACAGAATTAGAGAAATCGGAATTATGAAAGCCGTTGGAGCCAGGAATAAAACCATCACTACAATATTTTTGATTGAATCTGGATTCTTTGGATTATTTGGAGGTTTGGGGGGGATAATTTTAGGTTTGGGGTTAGCTAAAATAATAGAAATATATGCCCAAACTCAATATTTCTTTTTGTTGAAAGCTTCAATTACTCCCCAGCTTATTCTTTTTGGCTTGGCTTTTTCTTTCTTAGTTGGTTGTCTTTCTGGATATTTGCCTTCCAGAAGCGCTTCAAAACTCAACCCGGTGGAAGCTTTGCGATACGAGTGAGTTTCTCTATCGGCATAGCGCAGCATAGCAGTATAATAACCCGATGTTTTACACAATCATCGGGTTTTTTAGTTACTTTTTTATTAGTTTGGTTTATCCACAGTTTGTTTGTTGACAGCGTTTCTAGGTAAGCGATAATAGAGTAATGGTATATCGTTGTGCCAATATACTAACCTGACAGAATTTGAACTAATGAAGAGAGAAAAATTAAGTAAATTTAAAGGAGAAATAAGAGAAGGCTATATTTCTTTAAGAGAAGCCACGAAATACTGTAATTATTCACAGGAATACTTAAGTTTGCGGGCTAGGCGGGGAAAGCTAAAAGCGATAAAGATGGGAAGGGACTGGCTTACCAAAAAAATGTGGCTGGAGGAATATATTGCAAGAGTTGAAGAATATAATAATAAAGTAGAAAATAGTAGAGCCGAAAAAGCCAAGAAAATAAGAGAGAGAAAAAAAACCGAAACGAAGAAGATTAAACAAATAGCGAGCCAGATAAAAATTAGAAAAACTGGTCAAAAAACTTGTCCCCCGGCAAATCTTCCGGTTGGGGAGTTTAATGAAAAAGAGTTCGCAGATGTTTTACCTAAACGCCTGCCAGCGTTGCGCCCTTCACCTTTCGGGAAAAGCGAAGAGTTGTGTCCCGTATCGGTTAGTACCGGGCTCCGTTTTGGATTTGTAACAGCGCTGGCTTTTATTTTACTAATTGCCGGAGGGGTTTTTGGTAAAGAATCTCTGAAAGAAGTTTTTCAAACCATTGATCCTTATGTAAAGAATTTTAATAAAGAAATTAACAAAGGGATTGTTAGCGGGGGAGAAATAATAATCTCGGGGGCATATATAGTAGTAGGGGAAGCTGAGGAAACAATTATTGGAGAAACAACAGATGCTGTTGAAAAAGTCCGCAGAGAACGGGTCTCTGCGTTTTCAAGAATTCGCGAAAGCTTAATTTTCGCGGGGCGAGGAATTTCTCAGACAACTAAAAATATTTCACTTGGCATAAGTGAAACGGGACTTGCTTTTAAAAAAGTAACAGAGTTTGTTGGGCAGAATTTTATTGAGGAAGCAAAAGAATTTTCTCTTGATTTTTCTAATAGCGTTAAAAAAGCTACACAGAGTATAACCTTTGGTTTGTATTTAGCCCAAGAAGGGGCTTTAGTTATTAGCGACGAAACAGCTGAACTCAGTTGGAGATTTGTTGAAGGGACGAAAAACATAAACCAGTTCGGCCAAGACCTTGCCAGGGGTACTAAAACTATTTCCATAAATTTAACAGAAGGCATTTTGACTATTGGCGATACAGGAACCTCAGTAGTAAAAGATAATATCCGAAACATCAAAAGTGCATTTCGCAGTTCATTGTTAGCAATTAACAATCAACTATTAACTGTTGGCGATGAACTTTTCTCTCTTACATATATAGTAGGAGAGGCTGGAGAGGCAGTTGTTGAAGAAATAGGAAATACAACATCTCAAGCAGCTAAAGGTATTTCCTTAGCTGTAGTTAGCTATCAAGATATTTCTAAAGAATATTCTTATTGGTTGACCCCGTTAGAGATTACAAAGACAAAGTTGGAGAACAAAGTAAAAGAATCTCTAACGGGGTTGAGTGACATTGTTGAAACTGGAACATCAGCTTTTGTAGAAGGAGTTTTTAAGTTTGGGCAGAATTTTGTTGGAGATTTAAAAATCACTTCATCGTTTATAACCAGAAGCGCTCAAGATGCAACAGGAGATATTATTCAAGGAGTTGAATATGTAGCCGACAGCTTGCAGCGAGCAGGCAGGTATGCTTCCCAGTTGTTTAAGAATAGTTATCGGTTTGTTACTAAACCTTGGAAAACTTTATTCCCAGAAAAGAAAGTAGTTAAAGATACTACGGAAGAGATAGAAGAAATCTGGCAAGCTATTACTAAACTAAAAGAAGAAGGACTGGTAGGACTTACCGGTCCGGCTGGTTCTCAGGGTTCTCAAGGTCCGGCTGGCCTGGCTGGACCTCAGGGATTAGCCGGTCCAGTTGGCTCCGTAGGCCCGGCTGGCTCTCAAGGCCCCCGAGGCCCCCAAGGTCCTATGGGATCAGGAGGAGGAGGAGTATACTACCAGTTTGCTGACCTCAGCACCCCCAATGTTGCTATTGGAGGAAACTACAACAACCTAAACATTAATCATGGCAAGTTTACCGTTAGTTCAAGCGGCGGCGTTTATACCGCCGGCTCTCTATCCGTTGATGGCTCTGTTACTGCTGGCAGCCTTACTTCCTCAGGAGCAATTACAGCTACCGGAGATATTACTGCCTCAAGCAACCTTACAGTAACAAGAAACCTTGTTGTAACTGGCACTCAGACATACACTGGAGCAGCTACTTTCACTGGAGCATTGAATGCCCAGGAGCAAGTAATACTTACCAGAGCTCCTACTGAAGCTCACACCTTTGCTTCCTGGGCTCCAGATATAGCAGACGCTCATGCAGACGATGCTTCCATCTATATCAACCCTGCTAGCGCAACAGCTGACTCCAATATACTAGGCATTGCAGTAGCAGACTCAGTGAAGGTCCTTATTGACGCTGAAGGAGATATCTTTGCTAAGAGCTTAACTACCTCAGGTTCAGTCAATGTTGGTGAAACAACTGTCTCCACCCTGATTGTAGAAAACAATACTACTTTAGGAGATGCTTCCACTGACACTATAACTTTTGACGCTTCTACCTTGAGTATTCCCAACAACTTTAGCATTGACTCAGGCCTTTTATACTTTGACACTGCCAATGACAGCATCAGCATTAATGATACCTCCCCCGACTCTGCCCTTGAAGTGGTCTCAGCAGGAGACGACTACTTTATGCTTTCTTCTTATGCAGATGGAGACG
>Ga0315533_1000785_pt1 | contig 25933 bp, 24 predicted proteins | sample SalMarSW160130MG_FD_203081 | JGI IMG/M metagenome (GOLD analysis project Ga0315533, IMG submission 203081) | Salt marsh sediment microbial communities from the Plum Island Ecosystem LTER, Massachusetts, United States - Salt Marsh Sediment SW1601-30 ... | reverse complement strand
GGGGAGAATAGACCGGGCAAGTCAGATAGCAATAGAGAATTCTTTGGAAAAAACAGGACTTACTGCTTTACGGAAGAGGAATATTTCGGAACTCTCTGACGGAGAGAGACAAAAAGCAATGATTTCACGTGTGCTGGCCCAGGATACTGATATTATGATAATGGATGAACCAACAGCATTTCTTGATATTTCCAGCAAGTATGAGATCATCAACCTGATGCTTGAACTCACCAGGGAAGGAAAAACAATAATCTTTTCAACACATGATTTTAATATTGCTGTAAATCAAGCCGATAAGATATGGATCATGCTGGATTCAGGACTATTAGAAGGCGCTCCGGAAGATCTGATGCTTGGCGGTTCCTTCGATCATCTCTTCGAATCAGCAATAGTCGAATTCAATTCCGATGACGGCAGTTTTATATTCATGAGAGAGCCACGTGGAAATATCTGTATCTCAGGAGAAGGTATGATCCGGAAATGGACAGAAAGAGCTGTTATCAGGGCCGGGTATAATGTTTCAGACAGGGGAATCGATATTACAATAAAAACGCCGAACCGGTATTGTAAGGAATGGGTGATGGTTACAAAAGAGATAACTGAGCATTTTGATTCAGTGTACGACCTTATACGGCGTCTTCAAAGATGATTACTTGTTATATTTCCGGTAGTTGTCAATGAAGGAGGGAATATCATCCACTGAAAGCTTTTTTGCAATTATCGTTTTATCCCTGTCCAGGATGTAGATCATAGGAGTAGACTGGATATTATAGTAAAAATCAAAATGGGTGAGTCTTTCAGGATCCCATCCATTGATCCATATTAATTCGTGTTCCTCAATATATTTTGACCACAACGATTTGTCATCAATAGTACATACGGCAAATACTTCAATGCCTTCATCTTTTGCCTTTTCATAAAATGTCTTGAGCTTCGGCGTCACTTCCTTGCAAAATCCGCAGTTAGGTTCCCAGAAATATAGAATGGTAAAATCCTTATCAATATCATAAAGGGAGACAAATACTCCCTTATATGAATCCATTACAAGGTTTTTAGCCTTCATCCCAATCAGGTTATTCCTTATAAGTTCAACCTGTCTGGCCAGGTCCTTCCTGAAATCATCGGTTATCCAGTCAGCTTTTCCTGATAGATAAATATCATCAGCCAGCTTAACAATAACTGCATCATGACCCATTATTTCGCTCTCACGGAAATGATTGAAGAGATAAACAGCTACAAACTGGAATACTTTATAATTATCCTGACATTTTGCTATTACTCTGTCAATGGCTTTGTTAATTGAGTCAGGATACTGGATCACAACATTCCGGAAAAAAGCATCAAGTCTGGCATATAACAAAGGTGTCCGCAGCAGCCTTTCATCTGTAAAATCCAGGTTATCAAAAAAATGATCCTTATTGTAGTTGTATCTTAATACCCACCTGACGGAATCAGGATTATGGGTGCCCTCCGGTACAGTAAACTCGGGTATCTCAACGGGCAACATCGATTTTACAAGTACTGATAGCAAATTTCCCGTATTAGTTTCTACAATATTTTTGAGATAGGATTTCATTGACTCTTCCTGTTGCTTCTGCTTTTCTGTAAGGAGCTTCAACGAATCACTGTTCTGCCTGTTATTTTGTATCCTCCCGGATAATGCCTGGGCCTGCCGCTGAAGCGATGACCACTTTTTCTGGTATTCAATGAATGCCGAATTTTCATCCGATCCTGTGAACCTGAGTGTATTGAAATAATCATCATAGTCGCATGTAATTGAAAAATTCTGGTCGTCTGAAGCAAGAAATTCAAAGTAGTTCTTGCCGGGTAGCACAATCATGTAAATTCCCTGCGCAAGGCTTTCCTGTCCTGAAAATATTCCGTGACCTCTGCTGTCGAGCTTTACCGTATCCTTAAGGTACTGTTTTTCACCGAAATGATATGCAAGATAAACTGAAGAATCCCTGAGACCTGATATTGTAAGTGATATTTCGTAATTATTTTTTAACTGACAGAAACCTGATACCGGCAGAAGAAACACGATGAAAAAAAATACACTTTTTCTCATAAAAATATAAAGCTGTAAAAGATGATGACAAAAATAGTCATTACAATTTTACTGCCAAATTCATAATTTTTCAACATAAAGAAATATATTGTATTTTTGAATGGTTAATTTCCAGGGTAATAATGACTATTTCCTTGCTTATTCCTGTCTGCGATTATGATATTGTGGCTTTGGTACACAGTATGAAAGGCTGTATTGGCAAGTTTCCGGAATTTCTTGAAATAATTATTGGTGAAGATGGTTCTTCCACTGAATTCCATTCAAAATACAAATCACTTGAAGGCAATGGTGTAAGGGTTATACGTTCAAAGAAGAATATAGGAAGATCTGCAATAAGAAACAGGCTGGCGCTGCAATCAAAAGGTGACTTTCTGCTGTTTATTGATGCGGATACCATGATTCCCTCCACTGCAGAGGCTTACCTGAAAAACTGGATAAATGTTATGTCATCGGCACGGGTTATCTCGGGTGGTATCCTGTATCATGAAAGTCCCCCCGGTGACCCTGATAAAATGTTGAGATGGAAATACGGGATTAAGAGAGAACAACAAAAAGCAGCTCAGAGAAACAAACACCCGCACGCCTCCTTCTCTTCATTTAATTTCCTGATCGACAGGACAATTTTTTCGAAATTACGCTTTAATGAAGAGCTCAAGCAATATGGGCATGAGGATACCCTGTTCAGTTACCAGCTCAATAAGGCAGGGATAAATATACTGCATATTGATAATGGACTTTTTCATGAGGGGTTGGAGTCAAACGGGGAATATCTACATAAAACAAAACAGAGTCTCGAAAATCTAAGCCGGTTATATGACCGGGTTACTGATAAGAAAGCCTTTGTTTCATCAGTAAGGATGCTTCGTCTTTATGACAAGCTGCGCCTTATCAGGGTGAGACTTATACTTGTAGCGATCCTTGTACGTTTCAGAGAAAGAATGGAAATAAGAATCGATTCTGCAAATCCTCCAATGTGGCTGTTCCATTTTTATAAGGTATGTATTTTCTGTGCATATCGCGAAATTCACAGGAGGAGAAGAAGAATACTCCCTGTTATCATCCCTGAATCACTTGATCTGTAAATAATGAAGGAGTGCGAATACAGATCTTTATATTAGTATTTTCCGGTATTCGTATTTGATTTATTTGTGGATAGAGCCCTGATATCGGGAGGTTCAAAGATCAATTCTCATCAGGTCAACATTCCCATCGTGTCTTTTTTCGCCCTTGAGAATAAAACTAAACCTGTTCTTCATTGTGCACAGGAAAAAATCGGTAGGAGGAGAGAAGTACAGGTTTTCCGGGTTAAAAAATCTTTTTCCGGCCCCATACCTCAGGTCGCTGATCCTTTTATTAAAATCTGTTCCTTTACCTTCGAGACCTGATTTTATCATTTCTGCACAGATGAAATCCTCTTCAGAAGAGATAGTACCCCTGTATCCCATTGCAACAAGGGATACGTTTTCCGGGTTCAGTGCTTTTATATAACTTGTCACTGCGTCAGCATTAACGAAGCTTCCGGTCAGTAGTACATCTGCATTTACCGCATTAATTAATCCACGGGTACCTGCAGTGGTGGTTTGTATAACTGTTTTACCACTCAGATCAGCCTTGATCATTTCGGTTGGACTGTTCCCGAAATCAAATCCTTCAATGTTTTTCTCATCACTTTCACCTGAAAGCACACAATTCTTGTAGCTATTACGCAATTCAAATGCTTTCTGCACTTCTGATGTGGCTATTATTCTTACAGCTCCTGCATCAGAGGCATAGCAGGCTGTAGAAAATGCCCTGAAGACATCTATTATCACTGTAACACCCGTTGCTTTTTCAGCTCCACTTATAAACTCAAGGATTTCTATCTTCATGATTCAAAATCATACTGAGTGAAAATAATAATTTTTTTTATTATACACCCTTTCGTATTTTGTATATTTGAAGCTGGAACTAACTGTGTTCTATATTACTAATAACATGAAAACTTAAACCATGGCTAATCCTGTATCATGGACTCTGAACCAGGCTAAAAAGTGGAATGATGCAATATGGCACACCCCGCTCTCAGAATTATCAAGGAAGAAAACGTTCTTAATCAAACAGTTGCGGATCCTTTTTATAGCTGGCCGCGGTTCATTGAAAGACAAGGTTCAACTACGGGCTTCAGCCCTTACATTTTATACTCTTTTATCAATTATTCCCGTTATTGCTATTGCATTTGCCATTGCAAAAGGATTCGGGCTTGATCAGAACCTTGAGGGCCTTATTACAAATTCAAAGGATTTTCAGTCATACAGTGAAATTCTCACTCCTCTGCTTAACAGAGCAAGACTTACAATACAGGAAACAAGAGGAGGCTATATTGCCGGAATAGGAATGATCATACTGTTCTGGTCAGTGGTCTCGTTACTTGAGCAGATAGAAAGTTCATTTAACCACATATGGCAGATAACCTCTTCCAGACAATGGCACAGAAAATTCACGGATTATCTGACAATAATGGTTTTTGCACCTGTGATACTCATTCTTTCAAGCAGTATCACTGTGTTTATCAGTACCGAATTAACTGATTATATTTCAAAGGCACCGATACTGTCATTTTTTAAGCCGGTGATAAGTTTTCTTATCAAATTTGCTCCCTTCTTTCTTACATGGCTTATCCTGACACTATTATTTATTGTAATGCCAAACGCAAAGGTCAAGTTTTGGCCTGCTCTTGTTTCAGGGATCATCACAGGTTTGTTGTTAAAAGGTCTGCAGTGGCTTTATCTTGATCTTCAATTCGGAATAACAAAACTTAGTGCCATCTATGGAGGTCTTGCTGCTATACCTTTGTTTATCATCTTCCTGCAAACAACCTGGACACTTGTTCTTATTGGAGCTGAACTCTCCTTTGCCAACCAGAATATCTCTCGCTATGAATTTGAATCTGAGGCTCTGAATGTGAGCTATTTCCAGAAACGGGCACTTGTAATTCTGATCATGCATATGATCATCAGAAATTTCGCTGTCGGTGAAAAACCTGTCAGTGCCGAAAAAATAGGTAAAACTCTGCAGATACCTGTTCGCCTGGCCCGCGATATTCTCCAGGATCTAGGCAATGCTGATCTTGTGTCGATTATTCATGAAAATGAACAGAAACAGAGGTTGTACCAGCCGGCACTTGATATTAATAAGATGACTGTGAATTTCGTGCTTTCAAGGCTTGATAAAAAAGGCATTGAACAACAGTTAGCATTAAGAAATAAGGATTATGAAAAGGTAATTACAATTCTTGAAAAATTTGACAAGCTCAAAACAAAATCTGACCACAATATATTAATCAAAAATCTGTGATTGCATCTGCCCGAATAGCAACATCTTTAGAGCGCCTATTCTTTTTGGATTTTTCAACATAACTTACAAAATCAGAAAAGGAATCCCATCTGAAAAACAGATAATGAGGCATTGGCACAATTATCTGCCCGGTATACTTTTCTTTTTCCCAGTAACTCTTTACATTCTCTGAAGGGAATATACGGTCATTTTCGCTTGTAACAGCATAATCCCATCTGAAGCCCGGTTCTGTTTGTTCCATTATCCTGTTGTAGAGCCACCTGAGTTCATCATTAAGCGATTTTATTGTCCTGTGTGGAATCCGGTCAGCATTAGTCATGTATGTTTTCTTGTCGCCAAACATCCTCAAATAAAATTTTTCCATGTTTGTCTCTGAAATATTTTCCAGTGTGCCTTCAAATACTTTCAGCGGGATTCCAAACCTGTCATCTGCGGGTATTGGAGTGCCGTTTACGGCAATGGTCAGATCGGGTTTGATCCCTGTTCTCAAAGAAAGATATTCAGCTGCCCATACACCAAGAGACCAGCCTATTATGATGATTTTCCTGTAAACCTTCATTTCCGGCAATACCAGAGCTTCATCAGCAGAATAGTTGTAAAAAAGAATAAAATCAAAATCATCTGTACATAATGGTGTGAAGACATTCTCATCAGCACCCCATCCCCCGTACAGAACAATAAGCTGATCATTCGTATCCCTTCTTCTTATATACGTCTTCATCGTACTTGATAAGTAATTAAAATTAGGATTCCCCTTTTTACCTCGATATAAAGATAATTTAATTTTTTACTTATACTAAAAGTTGAACATATAATGGGACAGACAGGATAATACATATACAAAAAAATAAGAGGAGGAAGGGTGGTTGTGAAGATCAGGGAGCGGGTTTTATTTATGAAATAATTCCCGTGTCTACTGTCTGATAAAAGGATGGAACCATGGTTAGCTGGCGCTATTCCTCAGGTTCCAGATGTGAAAGTCAATGTCTGCAATACAATCCTGTTGATTTTCACTCCCAACCCTTGCTCAACTCCTCTTATACCAATAGCATGAGCTTGGTAACAAATTTAAATAATAAAATAATATAATCAAAATAATCCTGAAAAAATATTTTTAAAATGGTTCTGATCGGATATTGAAAGAATAATGCGTAAATTTGATAAGGCCGCTGATTAAGACTCTTCAATAATAATGATAGCAGAACTTGAGAAGATTAATTATAAAAATTCCGGCGGATTTACAGCTGAATATATAAGCGACACCGGCGGATTATGGCATTTTCATCCGGAGTATGAACTGGTATTGAATATTAAAAGTAACGGGACACGTATTGTGGGCGACAGTGTTGAATTATTTGACCATTATGATATGGTCCTTGTTGCCGGAAATATACCCCACTCCTGGAATTATTATAAACATGACGTAGCGCTTCCCGATAAACATGGTATAATGGTACATTTCAGGAAGTCATCACTTGGAGATGCTCTCCTTTCTCAGCATGAGATGGACTGTGTAAATGAGCTGCTGAATCAGGCTGAACGTGGTATCGGATTTTCCACAGAAGATGCCAGAAAAACTGAAAAATATCTGGTACAGATGGTAAACAATAAAGGAATTGATAAAATGATCGATTTCTTTATTGTCCTGAAGATCATGTGCCAGTCTGAGAAAAAGGTGCTCCTCTGCTCCGAAAATTATAAGCAGACTTATGATGAAAGAGGAAATAAGAAAATGACAGATGTGTATACTTATATAAGGGAAAATTACTTTAAACAGATATCTCTTGAGCAGATTGCCAAAATAGCCGAAATGAGTCCTATATCCTTTAGTCGCTTCTTCAAAAAGAATTGCGGAGCAGGATTTGTTGAATACCTGAACCGGGTAAGAACTAATAAAGCCTGTTATCTTCTTCGGGAAACCGAATACCAGGTCCAGGACATTGCAGTCGAGTGCGGCTTTGAAAGTATCTCTAACTTTAATAAACAATTCCGTAAAACTGAGGGACTATCACCAAGAGATTACAGGGCTCAGTACAGGTAAAAACATAGTAAAATAATGGCATTAACCTTTTTAATGATCAAACTATGGCAATGACATTGGTTGAAAAAATCCTTGCTGCTCATTCAGGATCAAATATCCTGAAGCCGGGAAAAATTACTGACATCGATATTGATATACGGGTCGCACGCGATTTTGGCGGTGCAAATGTGGTAAAAAATATCATGGAGCATAAATTGAATATAGAAAATCCTGAGAAGACGTTATTTACATTCGACTGCAACCCCACCGGATCGGATCAGAAATATGCAGTAAATCAACACCTTTGCCGGCAGTTTGCCCGTGAAAACGGAATAAGGGTTTTCGATATAAATGCAGGTATTGGTACTCACATTCTGATTGATGAGGGCTTTGTCGTACCGGGGGCTACAGCCGTTTCGACCGATTCTCATGCTAATATTCTTGGTGCTGTGGGAGCCTTCGGACAGGGAATGGGAGATATGGATATTGCTGCAGCCTGGCATAAAGGGAAAATTTGGTTCAAGGTGCCGCCTTCAGTAAAAATAAACCTCAAGGGAAAAATGCCGGGGAACATTTCTGCAAAAGATGTCATACTTAATCTTCTGGGCATCTTCGGTGCAAACTCACTCCTTGGGTATTCCGTGGAAATGTACGGTGATCCGGTCGATAAAATGAGTCTTGATGAAAGAATGACAATATCATCAATGGCAACCGAGATGGGTGCGATAATAATTCTGTTCCCGCCGTCACAGGAAGTAATTGATTATTGCAGAAAACGTTCCGGAAAATATTTCCAGCCGCTGTATGCAGATGAAGAGGCTTTATATGATAAAACAATCGAAATAGATGTCTCCGTTTTTCTTCCGCTTGTTTCCCGTCCCGGAGAACCTCACGATACCGTTTCAGTAATGTCTGTCGCCGGACAAAAAATTGATTCGGCATTTATAGGAAGCTGTACAAATGGCAGGATGGAGGATATGCTTAAGACAGCTGCAATATTGAAGGGGAAAAAAGTGGCTCCCGGAGTAATCCTTAAAATTGTTCCCGCAACAGATGAAATATGGAAAATCTGCCTCGAGCAGGGACTTTTGGATATCTTCAAAAAGTCAGGTACTCTTGTTTCCAATGCAGGCTGTGCAGGATGTGCTGCAGGACAGGTTGGACAGAATGGTCCGGGAGAAGTAACGATAAGCACCGGAAACAGAAATTTTCCCGGAAAACAGGGAAAGGGAAGCGTATTCCTGGCTTCACCCGAAGTGGTCGCAGCTTCAGCTGTGGCGGGACATATAACAACACCTGATATGATCCCCACCGTTCCTTCTCTTTTTGAACAGAAAGTGACAACTGCTGTGACTGATAGTCATGAGAAGAAAAGTATAAAAGCTAAACCTGATGAAATTGCGGGAAGGATATGGTTTGTCCAAAGAGATAATATTGATACTGACATGATTTTTCACAACAGGTACCTGGCTATTACCGATACAAAAGAGATGGGACAATATACCTTTAATAACCTTAAAGGATTTGAGGATTTCTCAGGTAAAGCACAGCCAGGGGATATAGTGGTCACAGGTAAAAATTTCGGAAGCGGAAGCTCAAGACAGCAGGCAGTTGACTGCTTTATTTCATTAGGCATCCGGGCTATTGTCGCGAAATCATTCGGGGCAATATACGAGCGAAATGCAATAAATGCAGCACTGCCGGTTATATGCTGTAAATCATTTGATGAGCTTGAGTTACATGATGGAGACAATATTAAGATAAACCTCAGTACCGGGATTATAATAAACCTGAGAAACAATAAAAAGACTGATGCTGAGCCATTTTCAGATGTTCAGCTTGAAATATACAGGAACGGAGGTTTGCTGGCATAAATAATAACTGATAACTGACATGAAACCATTAACATTTGCTGAAAAGATATTTAAAGCTCCGGCCGGATCGATAATTTTTGCACGTCCTGATATTATTTTAACCCATGATAATACATCAAGCATTTACAAAACTTTCAGGAATATGGGTGGTCAAAAAGTTGCCGATCCACGGCAAATACTTGTTGTACTTGATCATAATGCTCCGCCCACAAGTGCCAAACTGGCAGCTCAATATCAGGATATCAGGGATATTATGAGGGAGCAGGGCATAAGTAAATTTTACGATGCGGGTATGGGTATTTGCCATCAGATTATGTCGTATCATGCCAGACCGGGCATGTTAATAGTCGGCAGCGACAGTCATACCTCAACAGCAGGTGCATTTAACGCCTTTGCTGCAGGAATAGACAGAACAGAAGCAGCAGGTATATGGAAAAGAGGAGAGACCTGGTTCAGGGTGCCTGAATCAATAAGGATAACTCTTACCGGTAAATTAAGGATGGGGGTATCAGCTAAAGATCTGGCTCTGTGGATAATAGGAATGATTGGCTCAGACGGGGCAAATTATATGTCAGTTGAATACCACGGAGAGGGTATTAAAAACCTGAATATATCCGACCGGATGACACTGGCAAACCTTGCTTCCGAAATGGGAGCCAAGAATGCCGTATTTCCTCCCGATCAGGTACTTTTTGAATTCTTGGGTAAGAAAATAAAGGGTGTCTGGGCAGACCCCGGGGCAGAATATTTCAGAGAGATCAGCATCCTGTTAAATGATGTTTTTCCTGTTGTGGCAGCTCCACATAATGTGGATAACATAAAATCTATTCATGAGGTTGCGGGCACACCCGTCCATGAGGGATTAATCGGTACCTGTACAAATGGTAGGATTGAAGATCTGCGCATAGCTGCCAGGATATTAAAAGGAAAGAAAATCTTTGAAGGTTTTCAGCTTAATGTTATTCCAGCATCCAGGAAGATCTATGTAAATGCAATTGAAGAGGGTATAATTACTGATCTCATGGAGTCGGGTGCCAATGTACTTACTCCATCCTGCGGTCCATGCCTGGGAACCGGTCAGGGTATTCCGGCATCAGGGCATTCGGTTATTTCAACTGCCAATCGTAATTTTTTGGGCCGTATGGGAAACAAGGAAGCATCGATATACCTTGCATCACCTGCAACAGTAGCCTGTTCAGCGATCAAAGGGATAATAACTGATCCACGTAAGAAACCGGGTTCCGAAAAGTATCCTTATAAAGCTTCCCGGAGTAAAACAGTTGAGATCAGGGAAGGAGAGGTCAGGAAAACCGGTAATGTATGGAATTATGCCGATGTTGATAACCTGAATACCGACCAGATGTTTGCCGGTAAACATACATATAATGTATTAAGCACTGATCCTGCAGCAATTTTGCCATTGCTTTTTTCCGATTTTGATCCATCGTTCAGCGCTAATGTGAAAAAAGGTGATATCATAATTGCAGGAGACAATTTCGGATGCGGCAGTTCAAGGGAGCATCCTAGTGTGGGTTTGGTATATGCAGGGATAAAAGCTGTTATTGTTAAATCAGTCAACAGGATCTTCTATCGTTCATCAATCAACCAGGGACTCATCCTGATAGTCCATAAAGAAGCAGTTGAATCGTATAAGCCTGCAGATAAGGTTGACATAAAATTTGACAGCGGAGAAATAATCGCTGGTTCACGTAAATTCATTTTTAAACCATTACCGGAAAAGCTGAAGCAGATCATAGATCATAAGGGACTTGTTAATTACATGAAATCCTTATAAATTTGCACCCGATTTCGGTTCCGTAGCTCAGTTGGATAGAGCAACAGCCTTCTAAGCTGTGGGTCGCGCGTTCGAGTCGCGCCGGAATCACGGGAAGAGACAGCTTTAAGGCTGTCTCTTCAAGTAAAAAGTAAAAAGTAAAAAGTAAAAAGTTTACCAGGAGCGACGAGAACGCGAAGGGTAGGGAAGTTCGAACCGAGGAGTGAAGCCCACTGTCGCCAAAGGCTATAGCGGGCGATGCGACGAGCTCGCGAGCAGGATAGGCGCGTTTGCTTGTGCGTAGCGAGCAATCGCGCCGGAATCACGGGAAGAGACAGCTTGAAGGCTGTCTCTTCAAGTTAAAATAGTAAGTATAATGTGAAATGTTAAAGGCGCTTAAATGGAACGAACCTTACAAAACTCAGGCGCCTTGTTTCAGTTTTGCCATTCTTTTTTATCAGCAATACCAGCTCTTGCACTGCACCCGGGGCGCCAACAGGAATTATCAGTCTTCCGCCTTCTGCAAGCTGATCAATAAGCGGTTGAGGTATCTTTTCCGGCGCAGCAGTTACGACGATTATATCAAAAGGAGCATATTCAGGCCAACCCCGGTAACCATCTCCATACTTGCAGATAACATTGTTATAGCCCATATTCTTTAGCCGTTCCGCCGATTCTTTTGCCAGTTCGGGTACAATTTCAATTGTATACACTTTATCTACAATCTCAGCCAGGATTGCTGCCTGGTATCCCGAACCGGTTCCGATTTCCAATACCTTTTTCTTACTTGTTGGTTTGACAGCTTCCGTCATATATGCTACAATATATGGCTGAGAGATGGTCTGTCCGTAGCCTATTGGCAGCGGATAATCATTATAGGCTTCATCCCTGTAATTCTCAGGAATAAACAGGTGTCTCGGTACCGTTTTCATTGCGTCAAGTACAGCCTTGTTATTAATTCCCCTGTTACGGATCTGGCTTTCAACCATTTTTTGTCTCAGGGTTTCATACTTATCTGCCTGAGGAACAAAGCAACCTGTCATAATGATCATCTGTAGAAGCAGAATAGTTTTCACAACATGCTTATTTCCTGCAATATACAAAATTTATGGCAAATATCAAAATAGGCTCCGGATAATAAAAGTTAGTTTTTTGTCTATAAATGGTAACCAAGAAGTGAAAGAAATCCTTTTCCCAGGAACTCTATCACGGGCCATATAGGCAGAAGGTTCAGTTTTGTTATAGCCGAAGCTATAAGAAGTCCGAACAAAACAAGTGTTCCATATTTATAAAGAGCAGTATATAGAGCAGGAAATTTCTTAAAAGAACCTAACAACAGGTGTGAGCCGTCAAGCGGGGGTATAGGTATAAGGTTGAATATGAAAAGCCCCCAGTTAATATATATTGCATAGACAAACAGTTCTGTAATTAAATACTTGCCTTCATAAAAACCAGAAGGCTCCAGTTGTTTGAGAATAACAAATAAGGCTGAAAGAATCATTGCCAGAAATGCATTTGAAACCGGTCCGGCAACTGCTATCTTATAAACATCCCGTTTTGGATTTCTCAGTTTGCTCTCATTGAATTCAACAGGTTTAGCCCATCCGAATCCTGCAACCAGAAGCATGATAAATCCAATAGGGTCAATATGTTTAAGGGGATTCAGCGATACTCTTCCCTGATCCTTTGATGTTGAATCACCACACCTGTGTGCAATATAAGCATGGCTGAACTCATGAATTGTGAGTCCCAGGATTATACCTGGCAGAAACTTTAATGTCCTGAAGATATCAAGATTATCCATCCTGCCGTTTATTAGCAGGCAAGAAGAAATCCTCCTCTGTTAAGCCGTACTGTATGATCTCTTTTGCGGCTTTTATCACACTGTCCATCCGCTCCTCAGTCCAGAAAGTATCGTACCTGTCTGTCATCTGCTCATATATTTTAATCATATCATTACCCCAGTGCTACGTCGAGCAGCATCATTACTGCAAAGCCGAACATTGCACCTATTGTTGAGAGGTCTGTTTCGTGCCCATTTTGCGATTCCGGGATAAGTTCCTCCACAACCACAAATATCATTGCGCCTGCTGCAAATGAAAGGGCATAGGGAAGCATCGGTTTAATCATAAGAACTGCAAATGCACCAAGAACACCTGCCATGGGTTCAACGAAACCCGACAATTGTCCATAGAAGAATGATTTCCTCCTTGTAAATCCTTCCCTTCTCAGTGGGATTGAAACAGCGGCGCCTTCAGGAAAGTTCTGAATACCTATCCCGATGGCCAGAATAACTGCCCCTGACAGGATGCTTGGATCCGGATTAATTGCCAATGCTCCAAATGCAACTCCTACCGCAAGTCCCTCGGGAATATTATGCAGCGTTATTGCAAGAACAAGCAAAACACTTCTCTGCCATGATGTTTTTATTCCCTCTGCCTTATCGATTGACAATCCCAGGTGAAGGTGAGGTAAAATTCTGTCTATCAGGTATAAAAATACACCTCCGGCAAGGAATCCGATAACTGCAGGTATCCACGGAGTGATATTGTCAGCTTCAGCCATTTCAATGGCCGGCATTAACAGAGACCAGAAACTGGCAGCTATCATGATCCCTGCAGCAAAACCAAGCATTGAGTTTAATACCTTTCTGTTGATGCTTTTGAAGAAAAAGACCATTGCTGCTCCAAGAGCAGTCAGAGCCCATGTAAACAATGTTGCAAAAAGAGCAAGTAATACCGGATTTATACCTTCCAGTTCCTGTAAATTCATCGTCTTATTTTAAAATTCCTTTCCAAAATTAAAACTAATATGCAATTTGAAAAAAAATCGGCGGATTTAGCTGCTAATTGCATTCTTATTTGCATTTTCGTGTTTTATTGTTTTACAATGATCAAAAAGGGTCTCATAATAATAACAATACTGGTGTCATGGTGTTTGAATCTCTCATCTCAAAAAGCACCTGATGCTGAGGTTTTCCTGATTACCTGTGCTCCGGGTACGGAAACCTATTCTATCTACGGTCATAGCGCTTTAAGAATAATTATTTCTGAAGAGGAGAGCGACCTTGCCTATAACTGGGGTGTCTTCGATTTTGCAACACCTAATTTTGCATGGAAATTTGCAAAGGGCCGCCTGGAATATATGCTTGGAGTTTATCCATTTAACAGGTTTCTTGAGGATTATTTTTACGAAGAACGGTCAGTGTATCAGCAAAAAATAAACCTGGAACCGGAAGAAATTAATACTCTTTTTGCCCTGTTAAAAGAAAACCTTAAATCAGAGAATATAAAATACAGGTACGATTTCTTTTATGATGATTGCTCCACACGAATAAGGGATCTCCTGGAGAAAGCTATTGGCGGCAAACTTCGTTATCCCCCGGAAGTGATAAAAGACATCCCGACCTTCAGGGAAAAAGTTGGTAATTACCAGAGACCCTATCCATGGCTGCAACTGGGTGTCGATCTGCTTATGGGAACTCCCGGTGATAAGAAAGCTTCATACAGGGACAGGATGTTCCTTCCGATCGATCTGCAGGAAGGATTATCAAAAGCTGTTATTAACCGTAACGGAAAGATGATCCCCTTGCTCCAGAATCCTGTAACTATCCTGCAGTTTGATCCGCCAAAAATTAGACATGTATTCTATTCCACACCTCTCTTTATCTTTTCTATTCTGCTGATAGGGATTATCCTTTTTTCTTCTGCTGTCAGGGGTTTTACACCTAACACGATTGTTGACCTGGTAGTTTTTTCGATCTATTCACTCCTGGCATTGATGATGATATTTTTTAATTTTTTTACCGATCATCAGCAGATGAAATGGAACCTTAATATTATATGGCTTAATCCTTTTATTTTAATGTGTCTGATAAGCATTATATTCAAAAAAGAGTGGCACATCTGGTTCAGAATAGTATTCTTTCTTGCCCTTATAGCATTCATCGTTCAGATAGTGTTTCCCAATGCATTCAATAATGCCTTTATTCCTCTCGAATTGCTTCTTATCATACGATGTTCGATAAGAGCCAGATTCAGCTGGAATCCGCTGTCGATGGATTTAACAGAACTTTAACTTTCCTTAACACCTCTTTATTAATTAGATTATTTTTTTTGTGATCAACTGTTTCAGAAGAAATTCTGAAATTCGAATCACATCTGTTTTATTATCTTAGCTATATAAAAATACTCAAACCATGGAACAAACGACTGACATTAGAATACTCAATGAAAAGATCGAAAAAGAGAGTGCTTTTGTAGATATGATCAGGATGGAGATGAATAAGGTTATTGTGGGCCAGAAACATCTTACCGACAGCCTGATGATAGGGTTACTTGCAAATGGGCATATTCTCCTGGAAGGGGTTCCCGGGCTGGCAAAAACACTTGCAATAAGGTCACTTGCCTCAATCATTGAGGCAAAATTCAGCAGGATCCAGTTCACACCCGATCTTCTTCCTGCTGACCTGATAGGCACGATGATTTACAGCCAGAAGAAGGAGGAATTTACCGTCAAAAAAGGACCTGTTTTCGCAAACTTTATCCTCGCGGATGAAATAAACCGGTCTCCGGCTAAGGTTCAGAGCGCACTTCTCGAAGCAATGCAGGAGAGACAAATAACAATAGGTGAAACAACATTTAAGCTCGATGAACCATTTCTGGTCCTTGCAACGCAAAACCCGATAGAGCAGGAGGGAACATATCCTCTGCCTGAAGCACAGGTTGACAGGTTTATGCTGAAGGTCCTGATAGATTACCCTTCTATGGATGAAGAAAAACTTATTATCAGGGAAAACCTGGCCAGCGAATTCCCAAAAGCAAGCACAGTTCTCAAACCCGCTGATATTATAAGGGCAAGAGATATTGTAAGAGAGGTTTATATGGATGAAAAGATTGAAAACTACATTCTCAATATTGTATTTGCAAGCAGGAATCCTGAAAAATACGGACTGCCTGCATTTACCAATATGATCTCGTATGGTGCATCGCCGCGTGCTTCGATATACCTTGCGCTTGCTGCAAAAGCATTTGCTTTTATTCGCCGGAGAGGTTATGTCATTCCTGAAGATATCAGGGCAGTATGTCCGGATGTGATGCGTCACAGAATGGGACTAACCTATGAAGCTGAAGCTGAAAATATTAATCAGGATAAGATAATATCAGAGATCCTGAATGTAGTTGAAGTTCCCTAGGAAAGGAAGGGGTATTGGGCACCGAAAATAAAAACGATCCTTGAATTTTTAAAACAATACTGAAGTGGAAGAAACAGACTTGCTGAAGAAAGTACGGAGGATTGAAATAAAAGCCAGGGGATTGACCCGGCATATTTTTGCAGGTGAATATCATAGTGCATTTAAAGGAAGAGGTATTGCCTTCAGTGAAGTACGGGAATACCAGTATGGTGATGATATAAGAAGCATAGACTGGAATGTAACAGCCCGCTTTAACCATCCATATATAAAAATTTTTGAGGAGGAACGAGAACTGACAGTAATGCTCCTTATTGATGTAAGCGGCTCAGGAAGCTTCGGAACTACAGTCAGCTTTAAAAGGGATATTATGACTGAAGTTGCTGCAGTGCTATCTTTCTCAGCAATATTTAATAACGATAAAATCGGAGTGATCTTTTTTACCGACAAGGTTGAGAAATTCATTCCGCCGCAAAAAGGAAGAAAGCACATTCTTCGGATCATAAGAGAGTTACTGGGTTTTAAATCAGAGAATAAAAAAACCGATCTCGATGAACCCCTGCGTTTCCTGACCAATGCCATAAAAAAAAGATGTACGGCATTTATCATCTCCGATTTTATTGCACCCGATTTTGAGGAAGCATTACGTATTGCATCAAACAAACATGATATTGCAGCCATTAAGGTCTATGACCCTCTTGAAACAGCTTTACCCGATGCAGGTCTGATCAAAATATCGGATTCGGAGACAGGAGGTGAAAAATGGATAGATACATCTTCGCTCAGTGCCAGGAATGCCTATAAAAACTGGTGGGAGGATCACCTTAAAGTATTTAACAATGTGTTAACCCGATGTGGAGTCGATGCTGCACAAATAAGCACAGGGGAGGACTATGTTAAACCACTTATAAAATTGTTTGAGAGCAGGTGAAAAGGAAAAGATCAGTCATATCGCTTTGTTTGATAGCCGGATTTTTTGCAGCCTCAGAAGCGCAGGAAATAAAGGTTACTGCTGCTTTCGACAGTTCAAGCATTTACATTGGCGATCAGATCAATTATACGGTTACTGTAAATCAGCCTGCTGACGTTGAACTAAATCTTCAGTTCTTTAAAGATACTCTTTGCCGGAATATAGAAATAGTATCAGGTCCTTTTACTGACAGTATGAAGGTTGAAAATAACCGTTTGAAAACAGTAAACAGATACCTTGTAACATCATTTGACTCAGGATTTTATGAAGTGCCCCCGGTTTATGCGGAACTAAAAAGCGAAACTGGTATCAAGCGGTTTTATTCCGACTATTCGCCTCTCAAAGTGATGAGAGTGAATATAACACCTCCTGATAGTGCAAAGATCTTTGATATCGTTGAACCTTACGGTGCGCCTGTTACCCTGGGTGAGATACTGCCCTGGATACTTCTTGCAACTGTTATTGCTGCAGCAATATGGGGAATAATAAGGCTCCTGAAAAAATACAGGAAGACAAAAACAGAGCCCGAAGTTATAATAAATCCTGATCCTGCACATGTTATAGCATTCCGTGATCTCGAGAAATTGAGCGAGGAACAACTGTGGCAGAAAGGTGAGGTAAAATTATATTATTCAAGACTTACAGAAATACTCCGTCAATACCTTGAGAACAGGTATGGAGTATTCTCACTTGAAATGACAACTTCTGAAACACTGGAGGCCTTGCTGAAAACAGGTTTTAAAAAAAATGGTTTATTTTCAAGCCTTAAGACCATACTTGACGGTTCCGACCTTGTAAAGTTTGCCAAATACAAACCCGATCCGGTTGAAAATGATGTCCATTTTCAAAACTCATGGGCATTTGTTGAAGCAACAATGCAAAAGGCAGAGGTTGCCAATTCAGAATTAACTGACGAAATAAAAAATAATATATCATGACAGGAATAACATATGCTGAACCATTGTTTCTATGGCTTCTGGTCATTGTTCCGGGAATGATAGCTTATTATATCCTGAAACAGCACAAGAGTATTGCTGCCTTCAGTATGCCGGGGCTTCAGCCCTTTAATGAAACACAGAGTACCTTCCGGAATTATCTGCGGCATTTTCTTTTTGCCCTCAGAATGATAGCAGTATCACTTCTTATTATTGTTCTTGCACGTCCTCAAAAAACCGACAGATACCAGGATGTTACTACTGAGGGTATTGATATTATGCTGGCACTTGATATTTCAGGAAGTATGTTGGCCCGGGATTTTAAACCTGACAGACTTGAGGCATCAAAAAATGTAGCCACCGAATTCATTTCAGGACGGCCATACGACAGACTTGGACTGGTGGTTTTCAGTGGTGAAAGCTTCACCCAGTGTCCGCTTACTACTGATCATGCAGTTCTTGTCAACCTGATGAGAGAGATAGAGAGCGGGATGATAGAAGATGGAACAGCAATAGGAAATGGCCTTGCCACAGCAATAAACAGGATAAAAGACTCTGACGCTGTTAGTAAAGTAATAATCCTGCTTACCGATGGTGTTAACAACAGGGGAGAGATAGCCCCGTCAACTGCAGCGGATATTGCAAAGACATACGGTGTGAGGGTTTATACAATAGGTGTCGGCACACGAGGTACTGCTCCCTATCCTGTACAAACACCATACGGGATCCAGTACCGGAATATGCCGGTTGAAATTGATGAAGCAGTCCTCAAGGATATTGCATCAAAGACCGGAGGCAGTTATTTCAGAGCTACTGATAATAATAAACTTATTGAGGTATATGCCGAAATTGACAAGCTTGAAAAATCAAAGATCGATGTGAGACAGTTTACCAGGAAAGAGGAGAAATACCTGATGCCCGCAATAGTTGCCTTTGTACTTCTGGCATTGGAATCACTGATACGATTCACTATATTTAAAAACCTTACATAAACCAGTAAGAATATGCAGCTATTCAGATTTGCAAATCCCGATTTTCTTTACCTGTTGCTGTTGCTTCCGGTGCTGGTATTATTATGGGTATTTAACAATATAAGAAGGAAACGGGCTTTTAAACGGCTGGGTGAACAGGACCTTGTAAGAAAATTGGTTCCTGAACTGTCAGGAATACGTCCGGGATTAAAATTCTTCCTGGGACTTTTGGCTATTACAGCAGTGATAATCATTTTGGTAAGACCACAGTTCGGATCAAGGCTTGAGGAGGTTAAGAAACAGGGTGTAGAAGTCATCATTGCCCTTGATGTGAGCAATTCAATGCTTGCACGGGATATTCAGCCTGACAGGCTCACACGAGCAAAACAGGCTCTTACAAGACTCATTGATAACCTCGAAAATGATAAAATCGGATTGATTGTATTTGCAGGTGATGCCTATACACAAATTCCCATCACTACCGATTATATCTCAGCAAAGATGTTCCTGTCAGCAATAAGTCCCCAAATGGTACCTAAACAAGGGACTGCAATTGGATCGGCCATAGATCTGGGAATCAGGTCATTCAGTCCCGGAGAGGGTAAAAGTAAAACTATGATCATCATTACTGATGGGGAAAATCATGAGGATGATCCGGTGGCTAAGGCCAAAGAGGCATCTGAGGCAGGCATTATTATTCATACCATAGGTATAGGCTCACCTCAGGGTGTACCGGTACCTATAGTGTCGGGAGGAAAATTAGATTATCTCAAAGATGAAAACGGGAATTCAGTAATCACAAAACTCGATGAAGATATCCTCAAGAAAATTGCTGTCGCCGCTCAGGGAAGCTATGTGCGGGCAAGTACTTCAAACATCGGACTCGATGAGATATATGGTGAAATCAGGAAGATGAAAACACAGGAGATGGAAAGTACTATGTATACAGAATATAATGACCAGTTTCAGATCTTTGCAGTTGTCGCAATTTTTCTGCTGGTCGTCGATTTTTTAATTAAGGACAGGAAAAACAGGAAACTGGCAAATATTAAATTATTTAAATTCAAAATATAACAGATACCTGAATATGCTGATAAGTAGAAATTTCATATTGACATTTCTGACCGCTCTGTTATTAATTTACACCTTGCCGGGATATTCACAGGCTGAAAAGAAGTTCATCAGGCAGGGAAACAGGGAATATGAAAAAAGTAATTATTCCGGATCGGAAGTTTCATACAGGAGGGCAATTGATAAAAACAGCGAACTGCCTGATGCTGTTTTTAATGCTGGAGATGCATTATACAGACAGGACAAATTCGAAGATGCCGGTAAAGAATTCGCTGAGACTCACGAAATGAGTGATGACGGTAAGATGAAAGCTGCCAGCCTTTACAACCTTGGTAATTCTCTACTGAACTCGAAGAAAATAAAGGAGAGTATAGATGCATATAAGAGATCTCTGCGTCTCGACCCCGGAAACATGGAGGCAAAATACAATCTTGCATATGCTCAGGACCTGCTTAAGCAAGAACAGCAAAAGCAGCAGAAACAAAACCGGCAGGAAAAGCAGAACCAGGATCAAAAGGATGAACAGGACAACAGTAACAAAGATCAAACCAGCAAACAACAACAACAACAGCAGCAACAGCAAAAAGAACAGCAACAACAGGAGATTTCGAAAGAGGATGCAGAAAGAGTCCTGAATGCACTGGCAAATGATGAAAAAGATATTCAGGAAAAGGTTAAACTTGCAAAAGCATTGAAAGAAAAGACCAGGACAACTAAAAACTGGTAGAAAGAACAAACGGAAGTGAAAAAAATATTAATATATCATCTGTTACTTTTTTTGGCAGCAACACTCTACTCCCAGGATATAAAAGTAGAGGCAGAATACCCTTCTGTTGTTGAAGCCGGGCAGCAATTCAGTGTGTCATGGACTGTAAACACCAGAGGAGGTCAATTCTCAGCACCTTCATTCGAAGGATTCTATAAGCTTATGGGACCGCAGACATCTTACAGCTCAAGCACACAGATTATAAACGGCAAAGTGTCACAAAAAACAACCTATAGCCATTTATATTATCTCCAGGCTCTTGAAGAAGGTACTTTTGTTATTCCGCCTGCCTCATTTACCTTTAGAAATAAGACATACTATTCTGATTCGCTGCGGATTGAGGTTGTAGGTACAGTCGCTAACCGGCAAAATGTACAGGCCGCCGGCGAGGAAGACACCCGGATTGAAACGGCTAATAAAGACCTCTTCCTCGATCTTTCAGTAAACCGGAGAGAGGTATATATAGGTGAGCACATTACAGCCACAATAAAAATTTATACACGGGTTGATCTTTCAGGTATCAATGAGATCAAGTATCCTCCATTTACAGGATTTCTTAAAACTGATATTGAAACACCTGCTCTAACTTCACTGAAGCAGGAGAATATAAAGGGGACAATATATGGTACAGGCGTTATTCAGCAGTTTTTATTGTTCCCGCAGGTGACAGGCGAAATAACAATAGACGCCGTTCAGATATCCGTTCTTGTCAGACAGAAATCAGGCCAGACTGATCCTTTTTTCGGAGATTTCTTTTCAACATACCAGACAATCCCAAGGGCAGTTATAAGCCCTGTGGTTAAAATAAATGTAAAACCTTTACCTGGAACGAAACCGGATGACTTTTCAGGAGTGGTCGGTAACCTGGATCTTAAAGCAACTATTGATAAGGATACTGTTACGGTAAATGACGCAGTCAATTTTAAAATAACTGTCTCGGGTAACGGAAACCTGAAACTTGCCAGTGCCCCCACAATGAAATTATCACCGGATATAGAGGTTTATGATCCCCAGGTAAAAGATAATATCAAAAACAGTATTAATGGTACATCGGGACTAAGAACTTTTGAATATCTGTTAATACCACGTCATCATGGTGATTTTTCAATCCCGCCCGTCAGTTATTCATTTTTTAATACTTCCACAGGAAAATATGAGACTCTCACTACAAGGGAATTTAACTTTCATGCCAGGAGGAGTACAGACGAGAGTACCGGTATAACTGTTTACGGAGGTATGTCCAAGGAGGATGTAAAATATCTGGGACAGGATATCCGGTTTATAAAGTCAGAATTGGGTAAAATAGCAAGGTCGGCAGGTATAATAATATCGAAAAGATCATTTTATAGCATCTACGCAATAGCTTTTCTGCTGTTTATAGGAGTTCTTTTTGCCAGGAGAGAACATATAAGGAGAAATGCCGATATCACTGCTGTAAGGAATCGTAAAGCCGGAAAAGTGGCAGGGAAAAGGTTGCGTGAAGCTTCTGCCTGTATGAAAAGGGGTGAAATGGACAGATTCCATGAAGAGATACTCAAAGCCATCTGGGGCTATCTGAGCGACAAGCTTAACATACCTGTCTCGGATCTGACACGAAACAACGCCATTGCAGCTTTGAAAGAGAAGGGAATACAGGAGGATATTTTAGACAACCTGGCAAAGATACTTGACAACTGCGAATATGCAAGATATTCACCCTCTGCCTCCGGTACGGAAGCTGCAGCTATATATGAGGGAGCATCAGGATTTATCAGGGCAGTGGAAAATTCTATAATCTGAGTGATGAAACGCAACTTATTGATATTGTCAGCTACGGTTCTTTTTATTATTATCCCGAATAGTGGTTATTCACAGGAAACAAGGAATGAGAAATTCAAGGCAGGAGTAGAGTATTTCTCATCAGGGGACTACGATCAGGCTCTTGAACAATGGACAGATATCTACAAAACAGGATATAGGTCCGCTGAACTTGAATACAACATAGGGAACGCCTATTTTAAAATGAATAATATACCGGGAGCAATTCTCTTTTATGAAAGAGCTCACTTACATAAACCAGGCGATGAGGATATTAATTATAACCTGCAAATAGCCCGTACACTTGTCGTTGACCGTTTCGAGGAGATCCCCGAACTCTTTTTTGTAAGCTGGTATAATCTGCTCTCGCTTTCATTGACAACAAACACATGGGCATGGATCAGCATATCTGCTTTTGTACTATGTCTTCTTTTTCTGTCAGTCTATTTTTATACAACAAAATATAAGCTTAAAGTGTCCGGATTCTGGCTGGCTATATTACTTCTTATAATTTCTCTGTTATCGCTTGCACTTACCTTCAGAAATAAAACACTTGTTTACGACAGTCAGAAAGCAGTGATATTCAGTCCTGTGGTCAATGGTAAAAGTTCTCCGGATGACAGTGGCACCGACCTTTTTGTACTTCATGAGGGCACAAAAGTGACCGTAGAGGATGAGTTGGGCGAATGGCTGGAAATACGTCTGTCCGATGGAAATAAAGGGTGGGTGCCTGCAAACAGCCTTGAAATAATTTGATCCGTTTGCAACTTATTTGCTATCTTTAAGGTCAGATAATTATACAGTTCAATATTCTCTGACTATGAAGAAATTTCTTTATTTTCTACTGATATTAGTTGCAGTAATTGCATGCAAAAAAACTGAATATGAACCCAAAGGACCTACTGATGTCAGGGTCAAGAATATATCCGACCAGACATTCGATGAAGTAATAGTCAAAATAGAGGAAGAGGTTGATACACTGGGTACTATAACCAGCGGAAATGTATCTGAATATCACCGTTTTGAGACAGCATATCCTTTCGCCGAGATATCTGCCAGGATCAATGGGGAACTCTTCTCAACCGGAGAAGTTGATAATACCTACATGCATTACATGGGGCAGATGAAGATCACCTATGTAGTCTATATTTCCGATATGGCAAACAGAGTACTCACCATTGATGAGACTATTCCCGAAGAATCTCTGGAACTTAAGTAACACCCCCTGCATTATAATTGGAAAGGGACGATAAAGATTATTACACGCCGGGAGGATGGACCAATATCCTATTCAGTTTTCTGACAACATTATCGGCCGCAATGATGATCTCCTGGCTGACCGGCAATACCGAACCGATAAGCCGGATTGCTTTTATTGTACTAATATTATCTCTTTTATCGGGTTTTATATATTTCCGGGATAAATTCTATCTCGTGGAGGAATCGTCTACAGTTTCAAAGTCATCCGTTTTTACTGAATTAATTCTGTACTTGTCATACCTGGGATTTGCCTCTTCATCCCTCATTATCAAAAGTTCAATATTGATATTACTTGCAGCAGCTGCAGGATTATTAGTGCTTATAGCAATAGATACATCAGTCCATAAATTCTCCGGGGAGAAAACAAGGTCATTTTTCCACAGCGGACAGGCATTTTTAACAGGACTGCTCATTGCTTCATTCTTTTCAGGTATGAAGTTACCTTTTATATTTATTGCTGTAATTAAATTGATTTCTGGAGTGTATTATCTTTTTTCAGCAAGACCTCAAAACATATACATGAGCCTGAGGATACTTCGTATTTTATTATTAATAGCGGCGGGAATTATAATATTCTGGAGAATTTTCTATTCCGATCCCGTAATAATTTGTCTTTTTCTTTCAGGAGAACTTCTTGACAGGATATTGTTTTATAATGATTTAAATATCTTGCATTCTGAATCTATTAAATAAATATGGCAATGAATAAAAATAAAGATGTAAACAGTACGCGCATTCCCGTTTACAGGGATGCAGGATTTGAGTTGTTCGACGCAGATACAGCATCTGAGGCCTTTCAGAAAGAAACTGAGAACAAGCGTGTCCCGGATATATACATATATTCCCGTTACCGTAATCCGACAGTTATTGATGCAGAGGAGGAGATAATGAAGCTTGAAGGTTCTGAATGGGCACTACTGACACAATCAGGAATGTCGGCAGTTGATGTTGCTGTATCCATATTCCAGGATGGAAAAACAGTACGACCATGGCTTTTTTTCAATGAGATTTACGGTGGTACAATAACATTCGCTGAATCAGTGCTGAAAAAGAGGAGAGGACTTGATATACACAGTTTCTCCCCTGTAAACGAGAGATATGATCTTTCTTCACTTGAATCTGTAGTTAATGATTTAAAGCCGCAATTTATTTATATCGAATCTATCTCCAATCCCATGCTCATTGTTCCGGATACCGCGGGAGTGATTGAAATTGCGCGTAAATACGGGTCAAAGATCATAGTCGATAATACGTTTGCAACACCGTGTTTATGGAAACCTTTAATGTCAGGCGCAGATATTGTGCTTCATAGTGCTACAAAATACCTGTCGGGACACGGCAATATAACTGCAGGAGTTGTGTGCGGTAACGATGCTGATCTTCTCAAAGCTGCTATTGAATACCGTAAGTATATTGGCCATATGTTGTCTGCGGATGATGCTTACAGGCTTAATACACAGATCAGGACACTGCGGCTAAGATTCCGCCAGCAATGTAACAATGCTTCACATATTGCTGAATTATTGAGTAATTCAGAAAGGGTTGCCAGGGTATGGTATCCCGGCCTGGCAAACCATCCTACCCATTATGAAGCTAAAAAACTTTTCGGTGATAAGGAATTTGGCGGGATGGTAACTGTAGATTTCGCAGGAAAGAACGGTGAGGAGAAGAGAAGGGGCAGGGATGCTTTTATTAAGACTGTCTCTGGTAAGATAAAGGTGATTCCCAGTCTTGGAGATCCACGTACTATGATGTTGCCTGTGGAATCAGTATGGGGTGCAAAATATCCCGAACCGGGAATGATAAGAATATCAGCAGGTTTTGAAGATACTGATGAATTAGCGGAAACAATTACATCAGCTCTTATCTCCGGTCAATAGGTTCTATATTATTTTCTTTCAGG
>Ga0315533_1000781_pt1 | contig 25970 bp, 26 predicted proteins | sample SalMarSW160130MG_FD_203081 | JGI IMG/M metagenome (GOLD analysis project Ga0315533, IMG submission 203081) | Salt marsh sediment microbial communities from the Plum Island Ecosystem LTER, Massachusetts, United States - Salt Marsh Sediment SW1601-30 ... | reverse complement strand
CCCGATAATCCTCAGTCAAAAAACATAATTAGTGAATTTATTGATTCTTTAGAAAATAATCGCTTGAAAAGTATAAAAGGATTGGAAGAATTTCAAAAATATGCAGCACCTTGTTTTAAAAAATCTGTTCTTGAAATGTCTACTTTAGAAAACATTAAATTTGAAGACCTTCCTCTATCTATTCTGGATAGATATACTAACCGGAATCGGACTCAATTCTTAATGACCATTTTTCCTTCAGGAAATATGTGGCAGGATGCAGATTATCTTAATCGTTTTACCAACGATTTAGATAGAGTAAGTAAAAAAGCAACCGGTATGCCCCCGGTAATGAAAGAACTTATCAGGATAATTGGTATCGACGGAAGAAATGCAGCACTATTGACTATTTTAGTAGTTTTTATGCTCTTATGGCTCGATTTCCGCAAGATTAAATATGCCGTAATAGCAATGATACCTTTAGTAGCTGGGTTTATCTGGATGATTGGTTTAATGAAATTAACCGGTATGCAAATTACTATTGTAAATGTAATGGGATTGCCGATGATTATTGGTATCGGCATAGATTATGGAGTTCATGTTGTTCATCGCTGGCGCATTGAAAAGACAGGAAAAGTAAATAAAATCTTTGCCAGTACAGGAAAGGCTATTCTTCTTAGTGCCCTCACCACAATGTTAGCCTTCGGTTCTTTAATCTTTTCCATCTGGCGTGGATTTGGTAGCCTGGGCGGAGCAATGTTTATCGGTGTTGGTGCCTGTTTCCTCTCTACGGTAATAATTTTATCAGGTATCATTGGATGGATAGAAAGAAAAGCTAAATAATATAATTTTTTGGGAAATAACCGGATTAATAGGAACAATAAATTTTCTACATATTTAAAACTACGGGTCTTGATAAATAGCAATTTCGCGTGACAAAGCATAAGTCGCCCTAAAATTAGGTTAATATAGGCGTTATTTTCTAATCGACTTACAATCTTATACCGTAATGATATTCTACTTAAAATCTTAGCAAGCTCTATTTCTATAAAAAAATTAATTTATTAGTACAAATTAAATAATTATAAATTGTATAAAATTAAAACTCTAAAGAGGGTATTGAATTAAATTTTTTAAACTAAACACTTATAAATCTTTATAGACTTGCTCTATTCTGAAATTTTCCTTGGCTTTAATTCTTATTATTTATTCTTCAAAGTCTAGCTACAATTAAGAATTAAAATACTGTTTCACTAACAATATAACAAATAGAAAATTTTAATTATGTAACACAATATTGTTTTAAATACTAAAATTACTAATTTTATTCACAGTAAGCAGAGATGTAATTGGTGTCTTTATATGTATCATAAAGACTGCCAAAAGCATCTGCAATCTGAAAGTCCAGAGAAAAACTTCCATCAATTTGGCCGTTTCCGCAGATGATATTCTTTTCACTTTCACCATCTCCTCCGATAGGAAGTATCCCTGATGTTGGAAAATCAAAATATATTCCTCCACCGATTAATGAACCAGTATTATCGGAAATAGTACTCCCGGTGATAGTAAAAGTACCACTATTATTGAACACTCCAATACATACCTCATTGGCAGAATTATTGGAGATATGACTTCCAGTAATAGTTAGATTTCCACCATTAAGTAATATTCCAAAGCAAAAGCCACTATTCATAAAATTACCAGATATAGTACAGTTATTTATAATTTGATCGCTATTATTAATTTCTATTCCATTTCCAATATTTTCAATCTCATGAGTAATGGTAAAACCATCAATAGTAGTACCTGCCAAAGAACCGTTAAAATTAATCGTAGGTGAACCGTTATTCCCTCGGATAATGGTTGAAGAAGGCCCATTTACACTTTGTAAAATTATCATCTTAGCAGAGGGAAAGGTAATACTTTCATAATACGCACCATCAGAAACTTTTATTGTATCACCACTATCAGCATCATCAAGGGCTGCTTGAATAGTAAGATAATACTCATCTTTTGTAATATTGTGAACCAAAGAAGATTCCCCGTAATGCATGGCAAAGATCATCAGGTCTTCAAAGTCTACCACTCCATCAGGTGGACCACCTCCTGCACTACCGAAGTCACCGGGGATAAGGGCTAAAGAGGTAATGGAAAATAAAAGGATAAAGGCTAATAAAAAGATAAAATATAACCATCTGTAATAATTTATTTTTTTCATTTCTCTCCTCCAAAATATTTTAATATTTATAATTTTAAATATTGCAAAAACTTTTTCTATAATTTTTCCATTCTTATAGATTGAAAAAATAAAAATCAATTTATATTAATTTTGCAATCACTTCCGGTGATATGGTCAATTGAATTATTTTCATTATCTCTTAATTCACTTGCATCAAAGGTTATGGTAGCTGTACCTGAAGCAATCGGATTAAAAGTAACTGTTAGAAGGGTACCGCTTCCACTAATATAGGAATCTATTCCCAGACCGGCAATATCCAAGGTTACTATTCCGCTAACATTATCTATTTTTTGCTCCATCAAAGTGGCATTAAGAATAAAATTATTATCGGTTGATGAATCATATTGGAGTTTATCAGCATTAAAGTTAAGGCTTATACTGGCTCCTTTAAGATGAAAAACATTCTCTACTCTTATCTCAATTTCAACCTTTGAATTAATAGGTACATCCTGTAATAGAGGATTGAAAGATAGTTGAGTTACTTCCTCTTCTTCATCATTTTTGTAAACATAATTTCAAATGATTGGGTCTCAAACAGATTGTTATCAGATACTTTTACTTCGACATTATTTTCCCCTAACTGATTTAATAGGGGAGTCCAACTGATTGAACCACTCGATGAATCAATTTCCATACCTTGAGGTTTTATATTTAGTGAATAAATCAAAACATCTCCTTCAACATCATAGGCATCTATATTATAAATATATTCTTCTCCTACGTAAGCTATTTTTAATGGTTCAGAAATGATATTGGGAGGATAATTTTCCACCTCATCGGGTTGTTCTGAAATAATATTGCAACCAGATATATTTATAAGAGCGAAAAGAACAAAAACAAAAAAAATAACTGCAAAGAAATCTTTTTTTATGTGCTTACAAACTCTCATTTTTAATCATCCTTTTAAAAGTATTTTAATCAAATTTGGTTATTCGTATTATCTTATTATTAAAAATTATTTTTCAAAAAGGGAAATATAAGGGACAAAGCTTTTAATGCTTTATCCCTTATATTGTTTTTTATTACATCAACTAGAGAATTTATTTTCGTAAGAATCACATATTAGTTATCAATATAAGTAAATCCCCAAGCTCCTGCTGTTGAAACTGCTGCTAACTTGCCTTCTTGGTCAACGCCCTCACCCATAACATACCATTCGTAATATTCACCAGAAATTAAAGAGGGTGCTTGCCCATCTTGATTGTAAATGAAAGTAGAAGTAGTCAAATCTTCAGAATGAGTTGACCAAATATGCTCATCCAAAATTGAATCTTCACATACTCGAAGACGAGTACGTCCAGAATATATAGTTCCCTCATAAGGATAATCAGCTATCCCAACTGGAGACCAGGTAAATGTAGGTTCAGGATCATTTATAGTTGCTCCATCGATAGGTGATTCGAGGTAACTGATCGGAAGCCACGTGTTACGAGTTACTGTTTCACTTGGTTCTGTCTCCCAAGTATCTCCATAGGCAGTGACATAGTAAGAATATATATTCCCTTCTTGAACATTTTCATCCCGCCAGCCATACCAATCATAACCAGAAGGTGCTAATTGAGAAAATACCTCTGTAAATGTACCTCCATTGATACTTTTATATACTTTATAGCCACAGTTACTTTCTTTAAGATAAGCTGTCCATTCAAGTGTTATAGATCGGTAGACACCTTTACTTCTACTTATTTCATCTTCATTTAATTGATAGAAAAATGGGATTAGATTAGCTTTGATTAAATAGTCTAATGTTTCACTTATTTGTGCCGAATTATTCTGAACCCCAGTCCATGCATTAACTTCACCTATGATTACAGAGGCTTCCCCAACATAAACGAAAGATCCTATACCGGCTGTAGAGGTAGATATTCCATCACTACCTTTCCCTTCTACAATACGACCCCAAATATAGCTACTACCTTCAATCAAGGAGGGACCATCATATGTATAGGAGAATATATCAAGATTATTCAATTCAATTTCCCAAACTAAATCCCCTAAACAACCCACCCGCTAAGCAGGTGGGTTTAAGAGGCCTCTAAAGGAGGCCAAATTCTTGTTGGTCACTCTCTTCTTTCTTTTCTCTTTCTTCTTGATATTTTACATATTTTCTAATTTTGTTCTCATCCAGACCTATAGAACTTACACAATATCCACGACTCCAAAAGTGATTTCCCCAGTAGGGTTTTTTCCTGAGAGCAGGAAAACTTTTGAAGAGTTTTATCGCTGTCTTACCTTTTAGCATTTCCATTACTTGGGATATTGATAATCTGGGAGGGATAGAAAGTATCATATGTATATGGTCCTCTTTTACATTCATTTCCAGTATCTCTATATTTCTCCATTCACACAGCATCCTTATAGTTTGCTCTACGAATTCAGCCACTTAAACCTTTTAGTATCCTGTATCTGTACTTTGGAAACCAGACTATGTGATATTTACATTGATAGATTGTATGGGATAATTTTTTCCATTTAGTCATATCTTATCTTAACATATATACCGGTTTTTATGGTAAAACCTTTTGTCCATTACCACCTTCAAAGAAGGTGGTTTTTTAAGGTGAAATAAAGCTGTATCATAGAGAATCATATAAGCTCCAGAAAAATCAAACGGACCATCGGGAAAACTAATACTGTTTTCATACTGCCACATAAAGGTAGGAGCAGAGTCAGTTACTACTTCCTCTTCAATAGAATCTATTACAACAATTCCCGGTAACCAAGTATCCACCGTCATGGTGGTCTTCTTGTCTTTGTAACGGGTACGGGCATAGAGGATATCACCAAAACGGGTGAGAAAGTATTTTTCTCTTTTACCGGTATTTTTTAGTTTTCCTCTTTCTCTTTTGATACGCAGGTAGCTATCTACATCGGTAAGGGCTTTTTCAAAGACCTTACGGGCTATATTCTGTAATATTTCAAAGAGCATATCTTCTAGCGTGAGTTTATTAAAAAATCAAGGCGGGCTATATTCTGTCTTAAAAAACATATCAAGGCTTATTTATCCAATAAAATCAATAGGTTTGAGGGTATTATAATACCATAAATATGTATACACTGATATACATACAAAGCCTACAAGATTACTACAATTATTTAAAACCTTATATGTTAATGATAATTGTTACTTAGAACCTGTTAGTTAAAAGTTAAAACTGGACTAAATTTAAATCAGAATTTTTAGCTTTTTGCATACCTAAAAATTTATCTCTATGCCAGAATCTTACTTCGGATACACCGGATTCTTTATCTGGTATTATCCGAAGTTGTATTCTCTCGTGTAGTGGTGCACCAGGAACTTTTAATTCTAAATTATTAATAGAGACTTTACGATAAGAATTTACCATTCTCTCCACTCTTAAACAGAAGATATCCTTTACTGACTTAAAAGGTGGACTTATCCTAAATTCTCTAAAGAGAGTTCTTTTCTCTCTTATTGCTCTTTGAAATCTAATATAAGGTATCTCCCCGGTAGTAGAATGAACTATCCGGTAATTGTATCTTTGGACAAGGTGATTCAAAATTAATTGGGCCTCTTGAATAAGCCTGATATTCTCTCTGTAACAGGTTCTGACCAATCGGTCCTGAATCCACCTATAGGGTCTTTCAATCTTTCCCTTGGCCTGCGGAGAAAGCGCATAGGTTACCTTTACCCCACAGTCCTCCAAAACCTGTTTCCATTGTGGATTAGCCTCATCAGTAAGCTTGTAATGATTTCTCCAGAAGGAATCTCTGCCTTGTACAAAGCGAAAGATGGAATGGCTATCTACATAATAGGCCAGAGGGAATCCATACTTTAATAAAACATCCTCTAAGGCTAGTATATGCTCCCAGGTGGTCTCTCTTTCTACCAGGACAGCATACAGGATAAGCCTGCTGTAGTCATCTATTGAGGTAATCAGATACCATTTACTGACAGCATAAGGAGCAAACAGATGATGAGAAGAATCGTGTTGAATCAGTTCTCCTGGATAGTTGGTTATTACTTCTCTATCATGAGCTTTTCTCTTCGGCCTTAAAAAATAAAAATTATTTCTTTTAGCTCGGTCGATGATGGTAGGTAGAGATACCCGCTGGCAATATTTTTGTTCTAAAAGATCTTTTATGTAACTGTAATTATAGTATCTAATCGGTATTGCTTTATTCTCGATTAGGTCTTTTTCAATCTCTAGTGCTTTTACAATATTTCTCTCTATATCTTTTGAAATTTTTCGATTAATTGTTTTTCTTTCATATTGAATAGAAAAGCTATCCGGATCTTTGCGATATTTTGCTAACAATTCAAAGAATCTTCTTCTTTTAATTTTAAGCATTTGCAAAATATAATTAAGCTTGATTTCTTTTTTTGAATATTTTTCAAAAAGTGATTTAACCTGACCATCGGTAAAGTTTTTGTGTAATTGTGTAGACATAATTTAGAACCTCTTTTCTCTTTAGAATTTAGTTCTAGATTACATCTTTTTTACTATTTCTGGTTAGTCCACTTTTAAACTTTAAATCATTAAAAAACAGTCCGGTTTTGATTTTTAAATGACAGGACTCAAACAAAATCTTGACTAAATATAAAAAAAATGATATTATTAAATTGTAGTTATGCAGAATGCATTACGCATAATATATTAACTATATTTTAGAGAATTCATTTAATTAATCGAGAGGGGTAAATTTATGGCTGATACTAAAAAAATTTTGATTCCCAAAATTATTCGAGAGCACACTTTAACAAACCGCGTATGTGAAATTATTGAGGAATCAATTATTAATCACACTTTCAAACCTGGCGAAGAAATACCTGAGTATAAATTGGCTAAATATATTGGTACGAGCAATACTCCTATTAGGGAAGCGTTAAATCGCTTAGTCGCAGATGGTTTAGTACTAAAGAAATCAAATAAACCACCTAGAGTTATTTCCTTATCGGGAAAAGATATTGAGGAATTATACGATATACGTATTGCCTTGGAAGTTTTAGCGATAAAAGAAGCAACTTTGTACATAAATGATATTAATTTAAAAAAATTGTTTGAAATCCAAGCCTTAGGAGAAGAATATTATCGTAATAATCAAATGGAAAAATATAAAACCTATAGCAGGCAATTTCATAATCAGTTATCTAAAATTTCGCACAATGCCTTGTTGATTAAGATGATGATTCCTATTGAGAAAAAAATCCGTCTTTGTGTATACTCCTCACTATATATACCTGGAAGGATGAAAAAAGGAATTGAAGAACACTATGAATTATTGCAATTATTAAAACAAAAAAAACCCGAAGCTGCAGCAGAATTAATGCAAAAGCATATTCAACAAGCTAAACTTGATTTATTACGAGAGTACAAGGACATTAAGTTCTTTGAACCAAAGATATCTGGTTTAAAATTAGCAAATTTAGACCAAGAATAAAATCATAAAGGAAATGATAATATGGATGAAAAATGTGAAGCCTGTTATACAGATCAAATTAATTGGGTAAAGGTAAAGGATAAATTGTGGGAAAAAATTATCTGGAAAGACCAAAAAAGTGGTACTTATATCAGATTAACTAGGACTGACCCAGGTTTCAAAGGGTTAGATACATTGAAACATGATTGTGATGAATTTGTTTATGTGCTACAAGGGAGTCAAACAAATATTAATAATGGGAAAGTGTGGCATCAAGGAACCTTTTCATTTTTCCCTGCTGGAACTGAACATGGTCCTTTTACTACAGAGGAAGGAATTAATTGCATTGAATTTCGATATTATCCAAATAAGTGAAACATTAAAATATAAAAGGACAAAAAATCATATAAATATTTTTAAAGGGAGGTGATCATTATTTGAAATAATAGGATGGTTAAAAGTAAAGTAAAATAAGTTAGGAGTAGGAGGAAAATTATGAGTAAGAAAAGTAAATTTTTAGTAATTGCTGTATTGACTATGGTGTTGTTGATATCAACTATTTCTGGAATAGGAGCAACTGAAACTTTAACACTAAAATTTGCACACGTATGTCCAGGGGGAGAACACCCTTGTACTACAAGTGCAATGGTATTCGCTGATTCAGTTGAGCAAAAGTCGGAGGGAACATTAAAGGTTAATGTCTACCCTAACGCAGCACTGGGAGGAGAACGGGATATTATCGAAAACCTTCAAATGGGTAATATTGATTTGATGTGGAATTCAACGGGCGTGACATCAAACTTTGTACCTTCAGTTGATGTATTTAATTTGCCATTCATCTTTAGAGATGAGGAACACTTTTTAAAAGTAGCTGAAGGGCCTATAGGCAAGAAATTACTTGAAGACTTTAATAAGGCTGGCCTTATTGGATTGGCATTTACCGCACCTGTATTCAGAGTGCCTATGAATAATAGAGGGCCAATTAATACTCCAGATGATATTAAGGGGTTAAAGATTCGCTTAATGGAAGTACCTATGCATATTGCAACTTATAAAGCCTTAGGCGCTTCTCCTGTGCCAATTCCATTTTCTGAACTTTATTCTTCATTACAAATGGGAGTTGTTGATGCAAACGAAAATGCTCTTGGAACACTTAATACTGCTAAACTATATGAAGTTCAAAAATATCTAACTCTTCTACCAGTTTTTGTTAACTGCGAAGTGCTTATAATGTCTGAAAAAAGTTGGAATAAATTAAATCCTGATCAAAAGCAAGCCATTTTAGATTCCGTCCCAGTAGCAGCCGAGACCATGAATAGAGACTATATAAAAACAGGCGAGGATGGTCTTAAAATAATGGAGGATTATGGTATTAAAATAAATACTCCATCCAATTTAGAGCCTTTTGTTAAAGCAGTAGAGGGCGTATACGCCAATTTCCTTAAAGAAAAACCTGAACTTGAATCAGTTATTGATGAAATTAGAAGTGTAGAATAATTTTAATGTAATTACTGGATTATAAGAAACAAGTTAAGATGTTGTATTTTTTTGAATAGACTGGGTAAATTGGGTTTAGATGAATGATAGATATTTTTACATAACTATTTCTTACATTAAGGATCTATCTATTTACCTTGCCTGGTTAGCCCAGTTTATTTATAAAGTAGTTTAATTTACCAGATATAATACAATTGATACCTTCTTCAAAATTTGAACTTAGGAGATTTCTATTTGAAAATAAATATAAAAATCCTGGAAAATTTGGATTCAAAAATTGACTGGATAACTAGTATAATCGTGATTTATAGCTTGAGCCTTATGCTCCTGTTGGTATTTTCCCAAATAGTGTTTAGAGATTTGTTTAGATTTAGTATGTACGGAATAGAGGAACTTGCAAGATATTTATTAGTAGCTTTTTCTTTTTTTGGGGCTTCTATAGCATTAAGAAAAAATGAATTAGTGGGAGTTACTTTTGCAAGGAATGCTTTGCCAATCAAAACCCAACGATGGGTAGATTTAGCAGGGATTTTTTTGGTTAGTATATTCCTTATGATAATAACAATATATGGCTTTAGGCTTGTAGTATCTCTTCTAAAAACAGGTCAACTCTCTCCCTCTTTGAGAATTCCAATGTCCATTGTTTATTCAGTAGTCCCTTTAGGCTTTCTTTTAATGCTATTCAGATCACTGCTTAATGCATTTGATTTATTCTTTTGTTGTTCTCTTAAAAAAAATGCAAAATATAAACAAATAACTGAGGAGTCAAAAAAGATATGATTTTTGTAGTTGCTATATCATTTATCCTCATCTTGTTGCTTGGTATCCCTGTTGCATTTGTCATCGGCTTAACGGTCCTTATTTATATGTTACTAACAGGTTTACCTTTGGTACTAATCCCTCAGAGGATGTTTGTTGGACTCGATGTTTTCGTTCTAATGGCAGTTCCTTTTTTTATATTAGCAGGTGGCATAATGAACGCTGGTGGGCTTACAAAAAGATTAATCAGATTTTCTTACATCTTAGTTGGATCTGTGCGAGGTGGATTAGCTTACATTAATGTAATTGTAAGTATGATTTTTGCTGGAATTACAGGAGCTGCAACGGCTGACGTCTCGTCTATCGGAGCTATTTTAATACCCGCCATGAAAAAAAAGGGATATGAACTTGGTTTTAGTAGTGCAATAACTGCGGCTTCCTCTACCATCGGAGGAATAATACCACCCAGCCTTCCTTTTATAGTGTATGCAATTGTAGCAGGAAACGTTTCGGTAGCAGCTCTTTTTTTGGCTGGGGTTATCCCAGGGCTAATGATAGGCTTGTTTCAAATGGTAGCTATCCGACTTTTTTTTATAAATAAATGTCCTCCTGCTATAAAGCATGAAAAAATTCCTTTATCAGATACTCTGAAAGAAATAAGGGATGCAATTCTAGCTTTGATTATGCCCATAATAATGATTGGGGGAATCTTAAGTGGCATCTTTACTCCAACAGAATCTTCTGCAATTGCCTGTGTATATGCTCTTGTAATATCATTATTCATATATAAAGAACTTACCTTCTCTAAGCTCCAAAAAATAATTTTAAACAGTGCAGTTATAACAGGAGCATGCTTTTTGATAGTTGCTGTTTGTTCTCCCTTTGGTTGGATATTGACAGTTGAAATGATCCCTCTAAAATTAACCACATGGATTCTGTCATTAACCAATAATTCTAATCTTATTTTACTTTTGGTTATCCTATTTCTTTTATTTATAGGAACTTTTATGGATACTATCGCGGCTTTAATTATAACAGTACCAGTTTTACTACCCACGTTGCTAAAGGTTGGTTTTAACCCCGTACATGTGGCCATTATAATCTGCTTTGCTTTATATATTGGTCTCATAACTCCACCGGTAGGGATTTGCCTTTATATTGCATCCTCTATATCTGGTCTTTCTTTAGAAAAAATTTCTAAGGCTATCTTCCCTTTTATTATAATCTCAATATTAATATTATTAAGTATTGCATATTTTCCTGATATTGTCCTTTTCATCCCTAGACTATTTGGTAAGATAAGGTGATAGCCAAAGCCATACTAAAGAAAAATAAATTAATTAAGGAGGTTATTTAAAATGAGTGATAAATTTTCTCTCGAGGGCAAGACTGTTTTTATTACTGGTGGAGCAGGAGGAATTGCTCAAGGAATTGCCCGGGGAATTGCAGAGGTTGGGGCCAATATAGTTATAGCTTCAAGACGTGAGTCTTTATTACAAGAAATTGCAGAAGAAATTAATAAAAAGGGAATGAAAGCCCTGCCTGTAGTGCTTGATATAACCAAAATCAATTCAATTAAAAATGCAACAAGGATTGCTTTAAAAGAATTTAATAAAATTGATGTATTGATCAATTGCGCTGGTACAAACATTCGAGAACCTTTTTTGGAGACCAAAGAGGAAAGTTATGATCATATAATGAATGTAAATGCAAAAGGTTTTTATTTTATGTCTCAAGAAGTATGCAAACTAATGGCAGACAGAAAAAAAGGAAAGATAATAAACATAGCTTCTTTTGTAAGTTATATAGCCCTAAGTAGAGTATCCGCCTATGTTGCTAGTAAAGGGGCTGTGGCTCAGATGACAAAAGCGATGGCTATTGATTTAGCTCGATACAATATTCAAGTAAACGCTATCGCCCCCGGATTCATAAAGACACCTTATAACAAATTGATTTGGGCTAATAAAAAAAAGTACAGTTGGGTTATAGAACATACTCCTGCTAGACGTTTTGGATTACCAGAGGATCTCGTTGGTACTGTTCATTTTTTAAGCTCAGCAGCTTCAGATTTCGTGACTGGTACAATAATTTCTGTGGATGGTGGTTTGCTATCTGGTTCAGATACTCTTTTTGGATAATCGATCAGAACATCAAATTAATGTTAAATCTTGATCTAAGAAGTTTCTAAGATTATAAGGTATTTGAATAAGTTCAGATACATATGCACCATTGCTAGGATAAAAGAAGTAAACTAAAATAAAAGCAAAAAGAGGTGCATATGAATCATGAAGGGGAGCATTGGAACAGCTACTTATCTGTCCTATATTCGGCCTTATTGGGGAAAAGTTGTAACTAAGTTAAACTATATAGATAAATTATCCCCTAAGGCTAAGGTAAGATATAAAGCCATTAACCTGTACAGTTCCGAAGATTATTCCCTGGGGCAGATCTGTGAGATCTTTGAAATAAATAGGAGTACCTTTTACCGGTGGAGAAAAAAATACAAACCCAATAGGCTTCAGAGCTTAGAAGATAGATCTAGAAGATCCCATAAAGTAAGGGCTAAAGTAGTAAGGAATCATCAAGTAGAAATACAGGTCTGCCAAATAAGAAGGAAATATCCTTACTTTGGTAAAGAGAAGATAAAAAGAATATTAGAAAGGGATTACGGAAAAAATATTTCAGTCTCCTCGGTAGGCAGGATCCTAACACAGTATAGGTCTATTCTCCCCAAGGTTAAGATACAAACCAAAAGAATTAAAACACTAAAGAAGAAGAGGACCAGAATGGCCCAGTTGCAAAATCTCTTGTATTGATTTACTATTTGATTGGGTCATCTTAATTTTACCTTCTTAATGGTTTTATTTGTATTTTAATTATTATGGAGGTTTCAGATGGCCCATTTCAAATTATTTTTATCTATTTTTACAGAAATTATAGTACAGACTCTAAGGTTTGCATTATATAGATTAATAATAGCTAAAAAACAATAGAGGAATAAATAAATGAGAGGAATAAAAATATGAAAGAACTAAAAGGTATTTGTGCAGCATCCTGTACGCCTTTTAAGGAAGATGGTGAAAAACTAGATGAAGAGGCTTTAAAAGAACATCTTGATTATTTAATAGGAACAGGGGTACATATTATTCTTGTTTGTGGTGGAACAGGAGAATTTGCCTATTTACGCCCAGAAGAAAAAAAGAGAATTGTAGAACTTTCAGCAAAGCATATTAATGGCAGAGCTGGCTTAATGGTTCAAACGTCAGCAATTAATACGATTGATGCAATTAATTATGCAAAACATGCTGAAGATACAGGAGCAGATAGTCTTCTTATTCTTCCTCCATATTTTGAGGGTCCCGATGCTGAGGGAGTGTTTTACCACTATGAAAAAATTTCCGATGCAATCAATATTCCCATTATTGCTTATAATATTCCTGTTCATTCCGGTTTTGATATTACTCCTCAATTTTTTAAACGTCTGGTTGAAATTGATAACGTGAAATATATTAAGGATAGTACGGGAAACCTTATTAGAATTCGAGAACTCCTAGAAGCAGTAGGAGATAAGGCTAAAATTTTTAATGGGGCTGATCCTATTTCTTTCGAATCACTTGTGGCTGGATCTATAGGCTGCATATGGGGTGCGGCAAATGTAATGCCCAGGGAATGTGTTCAGCTTTATAATTTAATAATGAATGATGAACTGGTTAAAGCAAAGCTTCTATGGGATAAAATGCTTCCTGCCAATCTATTCTTTTGGAACCATATATATAATACCTCAGTTAAAGCGGCCATGAATCTTTCTGGTAGAAAAGTTGGGGAATGTAGAAAACCTGTTCAGCCATTGCGTGATTTTGAGTTGACTGAATTAAAAGCAGCTTTAAAGCTTCTTGGTATTTAAATTTGATCTTGACCATATTTTTATTTTTTAATAAATGAATAGAAATGTAGGAATCTAGCCTTGTCCAATCAGTTTTTAAAATAAACAAAACACAAGAATACCGTTTATATTTCATGGAATGAAGGTTTAATAAATTGATGAATATAAGCGTTGATAAACACATCATATTAGGTAAAGATCAAAGAAGAGAAGTGGTAATGATAAAAGTAGACAGCAATATTATTAAAGTAAAATAGGGAGATGATTACTGCTGCCTTAATAGCAAATAGGAACAAGATAAACAAATATACCGGAAAGAGAAAAAATTCAAGAGAAATATTTTGTGGGATTGGCAAGCGCACAAGTGTATAGATTACGTTATGGCGTTCATGCTTCCAAAAATAAAATTAAATTATAATTAAGGATATTTTTTTAAGGCTTCTAAATCTAAATATTTAAAAAACGAACTATCAAATACTGTTTAAGTCCAATACATTTGCACCATTGAATCATCCCAGCAAGATGTTGTATTTTGTTGGCCCCGAGTTGCCTGTGCGCTCGGGTTTTTTATTTTATTTATGAGTCCCCTCTAAAAACCCCTTATTTCAAAATTGGGCAATTGGTGGAATTCGACCATAAAAAAGCTGAAACGAAAAATATTGTACAATTTTTGACCAATTTGAACCAGGGTTTTAAAAAATAGACGGTTAGCGGACATTATTAGTCCTAGTAAGCCGGATAAATCCGGATTTACCGCCAGATAACGGTTGATTCTTCCAAAGTTTATCGATATTCCCATACTACAGGCATATATCATTGTCTTGAACTTTCCCCGGATACGCAGTTTTCCTTTATGATTAAATGGTTTCACAAACTCCTTGATAGTGGCTTCTACGTTGGGACGTAACTTCCTCCGTTTGAGGGGCAGGGTATTTATATTTCTCTTTCTTTTGCTTGTAAGATACTGCTCCCGGGTAAAATAGTAGGTCCTATATCTTTTTTGAATTAATGCCGGACATATTCCGGCAAGCAAGCAGCCAGCACATACTTTTTTATCAAAACAAACTTTGTATCTGCTTCTGGTCTTCTCCGATTTTACTTTTTGTCTGTCCCTTTGCTATTTTCTTATCTTTCTTCCGGTAGGTGGCATCTATATCATCAGGTGACTGTAGTATTCCGCTGTGAAGTTCCTCGTTCTTTTTTACTGTTGCTCTATTTTTTACTATAGTAAAATTTTCCTGATAAACACGTTCAAATAGAGAAAAGACTTCTACCTCTTTATATCTATTTTTCAGTGCCTGGTGGAGTTTACGATATATCTGTCCCAATTTCTCTAATTCTCGCGGTATTTCCATCCTCTCCAATTTGTAGATATACTGCCCTGAGGTCTGTTTGGTATATTCTTGTAACATATCTTTGAATCTCTCTTTATCTTCTTTCTTTAGAATACGGTATAATCTGATTAGCATCTCTATCAATAGCTGTACCCTGCCATAGTTTCTTATATTTGACATGGCCATAAAGGAGTCCGATCTTTGAATGTCCGTCTTTATCTTTAACTTCTTTAGCTGTTCTTTTGTGAGTCCATCAAATAGGGTCTCCAGCAGGTTTTCTCCGGTCTTTACAAAATGTTTCAGCAGTCTGTTCTGGAAATTGAAAAATGTCGCCTCGCAAAATGCCGTATCATCCATCTTGTTCAGTCCTAATGCTCTTCGGATAAGAAGATTAAAATCAATTTGCTTCAGTAACTCTTTTATGGTCCATCCTTTTCTATAGGCAAGGATAATCGCTGATACCATTATGTTTACTGCTGAGTTTGGCCGGCTCCCGTTTTCGGAATACAATACTGCGAAATCTTCCTCTTTTATCTTTTTAAAAATCAGTTGGTAAAAACTGTATTCCTCTGATTCCCTTATTTTTTTTCTCTTTGATTCCGACAGCTGGTTTTCTATATCGAAAAAAGATGTTTGTAGATGAGTTGTATTTTTGCGAAACATTTTCCCTATTCCTCCTCTCTGCCTACGCGTGTTCTCACGCAGACAGGTGTATCGACTTCTTTTATTATACAACTTCTCCGTCTTAAAACTAAAAATAATTTATCTTATAATTGACTTTTTAGAGTGGACTCATTTATATTTTGAGATAGATATATCTTAGCCACCTCTTCTTATACAGATGCAGGGGATGATTCTCTGTATCATTTGGTTTACATAAAGAATAATTCTTTGTTTCCTGCAACCCTTTATTTACAAGCGTTTCAGAGCCCCTTTAGGAATACCCCAAATATACACAAAAAGTGCCTTTACCCGATTTCGCGAGCATAAGTTTTGAGACCTCAATTTTTGAAAAATCGGTAATTTAGTATCCCTATTTTGGGGCATTTTTACTTTCGCCAAATTATCAAACCTTATAAATAGCCACTTTCAGATTTTGAAGTAGTAATATTTTAGACAAAAAAGAGCGATTTTTGAGGGGTAAAGTATAGGTTGAGTAAAAATTTTCCCGTATAAACAAAATTACGTATCCTGCCTTTAAAAGCCCTATATCAAAATGCTTTCTTGCTTGCTATTTTCTACTCCTACCTCCTGTCATTACATGTGACCTTTTTTTCTGCTAACTACTTGACAACTATATCGTTATATCGTGATATATAGATATTGTGATATTTTTCACTTGAAAGGAGTAGTTGTAGGAGGAGCAAGTGCGGCTGCCCGTCTGAGACGTCTTGATGAAAACGCAGAAATAATTATTTTAGAAAGAGGAGAGTATATTTCTTTTGCCAACTGTGGCCTCCCCTATTATATCGGTGAGGCAATTAAAAAACGGGATAACCTTGTGGTTCAGTCACCAGAAGATATGAAAAAAAGATTTAATCTCGATGTAAGAGTCTTAAATGAAGTTAAAAATATTGATATTGAAAAAAAACAGGTTGACATTTACAATATTAAAAACCATAAAAACTATCAAGAAAGTTTCGATAAGTTAATTCTTTCTCCCGGTGCTTTCCCCATTAAACCCCCAATTAAAGGATTTGACGCCCCCAACGTATTTACACCTTAAGAGACATTCCCGATACATTGACCATTAAAAATTTTGTTGATGAGCATAATCCTAAAAGCGCTGTGGTAATAGGTGCGGGTTTTATCGGGATGGAGTTAGTGGAAAATCTTCATAGAAGGGGAATATCTATTACCATAGTTGAATTGGCAGAACAGGTATTAGCCCCCCTGGATAGTGAAATGGCTTCCCTGATTCACCAACATCTGAAAGAAAAGAAGGTAGAATTTTATTTAAATAATGAAGTAAAAGAAGTTGAACATCGGGAGGAATTTTCCCTGGTGAAACTCGGCAGTGGACGAGAAATAAAGACCGATATGGTTTTAATCGGCATAGGAGTACGCCCTGAAGTCACTCTGGCAAAAATATCGGGATTAGAAATCGGCGAAAGAGGCGGCATAAAAGTAGACCGCACTTTAAAAACTTCCCACCCCGATATCTATGCGGTTGGCGATGCCATCGAAGTAGTAGATTATATAAACGGAAACACAACTCTTATCCTCCTTGCCGGACCGGCAAATAAACAGGGAAGAATTGCAGTAAATAATATCTGCGGAATAGCAGAAGAATATGAAGGGACTCAAGGCACTTCCATATTAAAAGTATTTGATATGACTGTGGCAGCTACCGGGAATAATGAGAAGCTGCTTAAAAAATATAATATTCCTTACGAAAAATCTTTTACTCATTCTTCATCTCATACCGGATATTATCCTGAAGCCCTTCCCTTATCTGTTAAGCTTCTCTTTTCACCGGACAATGGGAAAATCTTGGGAGCCCAGATAGTAGGTTACGATGGAGTAGATAAAAGAATAGATGTCATCTCTACAGCAATACGAGCTGGAATGACGGTTCACGATTCGGAAAAATTAGAACTGGCCTATGCTCCACCCTACTCTTCGGCTAAAGACCCGGTAAATATGGCCGGATATGTAGCTTCCAATATTTTAAAAGGAGATAGTGTTATAATCCACTGGCATGATATAGAGAAATTAGTTCGCGAAAAAACTGTCCTGATCGATGTGAGAACGCCCGAAGAATTTAGCCTGGGTACCATAGAGGGAGCAAAAAATATTCCGGTTGATGAATTAAGAAACAGGTTAAGCGAAATCCCCCAAGACCGAGAGATTATCATCTTCTGCCAGGTAGGGCTAAGGGCTTATATCGCTAGCAAAATTTTAAGGCAAAAAGAATATAAAAATGTTAAAAATCTCAGCGGCGGATATAAAACATATTTCCCAGCTGTTCAGAAGCAAGACAATCCGGACATTTATCAATACGAAAAAATTGAAAAATCTGATTTAATTAAAGCAAGCGAACCTTCTCCTGTTTCAGAAGAGATCGATATAAAAGTTAAAATTAAATTAGATGCCTGTGGCCTTCAATGTCCCGGACCGATTATAAAAGTATTTAAGGGAATAAACGAAATGGAAGAAGGAGAGGTATTAGAAATAAGTGCAACAGACCCGGCTTTTGGTATTGACTTAGAATCCTGGTGCAAGCGCACCGGCAACCAATTACTAAGAATAATAAGAAAAGGAACAACCACCAGAGCCTGGATTAAAAAAGGGAGTGAACAAATAATGGACAATTTAGAAAATAAAGAAATAAAAAGTAGTGGTAACGATAAAACTCTGGTTGTCTTTAGCAGTAATCTGGATAAAGCTATCGCCTCTTTTATCATCGCCAACGGAGCTGCCGCCATGGGGAGAAAGGTTACAATGTTCTTTACTTTCTGGGGACTTAATATTTTGAGAAAACCCACCGGTGGAAACGTAAAAAAAGATTTTTTAGGGCGGATGTTTGGTATGATGATGCCCAAGGGTTCTCAAAAATTAAAACTCTCCCAGATGAACATGGGCGGTTTAGGCGGAAAGATGATAAGATACATTATGAAAAAAAATAATGTTATCTCTCTGGAGGAATTAATAGAACAAGCCAGGGAGCAGGGGATAAAAATTATTGCCTGTAATATGTCTATGGACTTAATGGGTATCAAAAAAGAAGAGCTTGTAGATAGGATAGAAATAGGAGGAGTAGCTACCTATCTTGCTGCCGCAGAAACAGCAGATACTAATTTATTTATCTAAATAAAAAAATAAGAGATGAGGTGATTATATGGAAAATAAGTTTAAATTTATCCAAAAAAGTGAACTGCTAAAAGCACTTGCCCATCCTACAAGACTGTGCATTGTAAAGGGTCTTATGGAAAAAGAGAGCAATGTAACCACTATTCAGGAATGCCTTGATTTACCTCAATCAACCGTATCTCAACATCTCTCTAAATTAAAAGCTGCGGGGATCATAAAGGGTGAACGCAAAAGATTGGAAATATCTTATCAGATTATAAATGAAGATATTAGAAAGATTATTAAAATATTATTTCCTTAAATCTATATGATTAAAAAGGGGGACGGATGTATTTCCTATCCCCCTTTTTAATATATTAACTAACTTTTAAACCTTTAACCCGCTGAAGACGAGAATGATGGTCCAGAAGCTTTTTCCTCAGACGAATATTAGAAGGAGTAATCTCCAACAATTCATCCTCCTGGATATAATCTAAGGCCTGTTCCAAAGAAAACTGACGAGGTTTCTCCAAACGCAAGGCTTCATCTGAACCACTTGCACGCATATTGGTAACGTGCTTTTTCTTGCATACATTAACTTCCATATCATCACTTCTCTTGTTTTCTCCTACGATCATTCCCTGGTAAACTTCTGTAACTGGGCATATAAATAACGTTCCTCTCCCCTGAGCATTATGAAGACCATAGGTACTGGTTATTCCGCTTTCATAGGCAATTAATACTCCCCGAGAACGAGTAGGGATAGGCCCCTTGTATGGCTGGTAATCAAGAAAGAGATGATGCATTATCCCTTTACCTTTTGTCTTGGTAAGAAATTCATCCCGAAAACCGATCAACCCCCTGGCCGGAATTTCAAATTCAAGCCGCAATTGATCAGAAGAAAATTCAACCATATTAACCAACTCTGCCCTTCTCTTCCCGCAAATTTCCATAACTACTCCTAAGCTATCTTTAGGGATATCACAGGTCATAAGTTCTATGGGTTCACATTTCACTCCCTTAATAATTTTAAAAATAACTTTGGGTTTGGAAACCTGAAATTCGTACCCTTCTCGACGCATCTTTTCAATAAGAATCGAAAGATGAAGCTCTCCTCTTCCTGAAACATGAAAAGTATCTGTCGATTCTGCTTCTTCGACTCTAAGACTCACGTTGGTTTCAACTTCCTTAAAAAGGCGCTCCCTTAAATGACGAGAGGTGACAAATTTTCCTTCCCGACCACCAAAAGGGCTATCATTGACAGTAAAATCTACAGTCAAAGTAGGTTCATCTATTTTTATTTTAGATAAGGCCTCAGGTTTTTCCTTGCAAGCTATTGTCTCTCCAATATTAGCTTCGCTAATTCCCGCTATAGCCACAATCTCTCCGGCCTCAGCTCTCTTTACTTCTTTTCTTTCTAATCCTTCGAAAAGATAAAGTTTTACAACTTTGCTGTATACCTGACTTTTATCCCGCTTGATTAAAATGACTGTTTCTCCCTCCTGGATTTCTCCCCGACTAATAAGTCCAATCGCTATCTTCCCCACATAATCATCATAACCAAGATTGGTAATCAATAATTGCAAAGGAGAATTATATTCCACTGAAGGAGTAGGTATATATTTTAAAATAGTTGAAAAAAGAGGTGTTAAACTTTCCTCTAAAGAATCGGGAGAAAATCCGGATAAACCCGAACGAGCAGACGTATAGATAACCGGAAAGTCTATCTGCTCATCACTGGCTCCTAATTCAATAAACAAATCATAGATTTCGTTTAAAACTTCAGCAGGACGGGCATTAGGCCTATCTATTTTATTAATGACTACTATAGGAATAAGACTTAATTCCATAGCTTTACGCAGAACAAATCTGGTTTGAGGCATCGGCCCTTCGAAGGCATCTACAATTAAAAGAACTCCATTAACCATTCTCAAGATTCGCTCCACCTCTCCCCCAAAATCTGCATGACCCGGCGTATCTACGATATTAATCTTTACCCCTTGCCAATGGATTGAGGTATTTTTGGAAAGAATGGTAATCCCTCTTTCTCTTTCCAAATCATTAGAATCCATTACCCTTTCTTTTACTTCCTGGTTATCCCGAAAGGTGCCGCTCTGCCTTAACATGGCATCTACCAGAGTGGTTTTACCATGATCTACATGGGCGATAAGGGCAATATTTCTTAAATTTACAGCTTCCATTATTTTTATTTCCTTTTATTAATTACTTTGTAAAATTGCATTGAATATACAAACGTAGATGTTACCACAATTGGAAGTAATATACAAGAAAACTTTTTTCTCGTTTTGATTGTCAAGGGGACGGTTGTTCTGACAACAGAATACCAAAAGAATAGGATTAAATATATAAAATATCAGGGTCTTCATACTTGACATAACCTTTTTCTAGAATTGGAACTGAATTTTTACTATTTGCACTCGAATGGTATGAGATAGAACGGTCATTTGGTGTAAAGAAATACTAGATTCCCGTTTCCACGGGAATGACAGAGAGGAAATGGAAATGACATATAAGAAGGCCGAAATGATAGGTGGAAAAAGACGGGAATGGCCTGGTGAAACGAGGCTTCATGGGACAGGCAGAGAAGAAGGCAAAAATGACAGATAAACATTTATTTATAAGGAAGATGATTCTTATTTTCTCAATCTTGGGTCTAATATGTCTCTTAAACCATCTCCTAACATATTTATCCCCAAAACGCAGATAGCTATAGTCAAACCCGGAAAAACACTTATCCAGGGAGCTCTACGGAGGAAAACTTTTCCCCCACTAAGAATGTTCCCCCAACTGGGAATTTCCGGCGGTATACCCACGCCTAAAAAACTAAGACTTGCTTCGGATAGTATGGAATAAGCAAAAATCATAGTGCCCTGAATAATGATAGGGGCTACACAATTAGGGAAAACATGCAAAATAGCAATCCTTAAATTACCTCGTAATTTTTACTTTACTTAAAGAGTTATAAAACGTTCTTCATAATTAACTTATTTATCTTCACCTCCCTTTCCTTTTAAAAATAAACTATCCTCTAAACCAATCACCTCCAGAGGAATTTCCTGTTTTTTAAATCTATTTGCCCCCCTTTGTGTAACTATTAATGTACCGGGGCTATTGAAAATAATTCCAGAGACCATACATACTTTTCCCTTTATCAACACAATTTTAACTTTAGCATCATCCGGATCAAAAATGGTAATATCGGCATCGGCTCCGATAGATAAATGGCCTTTATTCTTTAACCCTAACATTCGTGAGGGAGTCAAACTTATTTTTTGAACCAGTTCACTTAAAGTCAAAGCACAAAAACGAACTAACGGTAACCCATGAGAAAGAATACAATTTCTTGGAATTACTCCTCCATCACTGCTAATAGCATCTACCACGAAATTGCCTTTCTCGTCTCTTTCTGTTGCACATACCTGAGCCGACCTCCTGCGATTAATGGGAAAACAAGTACCCACCTTATACTCGTGTTCTTTCCAATAATTAATTGCTTCATCACCATAAATATATTTCATTCTACTACCCCGTAAAGCATATACGCCAGCATATTTTACCCGAAGAGCCTCCTCTAATCCCTCTTTGCTTACTTGATAACCATTAGCTTTTAAAGAATTACGCGTTACATAACTTATAGGTATACCATTTTCATCAATTCCCCCATAACAACCATTACGCAAGGCTAAATGACTCTCAGAAACAATATTAGGTGATTTTTTAAGAATATCCATAATTATTTTAAGTTCTAATAAGGGATCTTCTATATAGCCACGGCAATAAGCATTAACATGGGCAATATGCAAGGGTTTTCCTTCGGCTAATTTAACCGCCTCTTCAACTCCTTGTATGTTGCTACCTGTTTCAGTCGTTCCCACATGAAACCCCATATAACCTTTCTCATGGTGAGTTATTTGGAAAATATTATAAGTAGCTTCGGGGGTAAGTGGATAATGCCCTCCCAATATTTTTATTCCAATTGCTCCACTATCTAAATTTTTATTAATAACTTTTTTTAATTCTTCAACTGAAGGATTTTTGCTTTTTATGCCATTTTCGGGATAGATTGCTTCTAAAACTGCTACATTAAGCCCACATCCGTATTTAGTTATCTCCTGCTTAATTACTTCTATCGGCCCTTCAAAATCAAAAGCAGTAGTCACTCCGGTGTTTATTAACATTCGATAACCTGCTCCCTTAGCAGCTGGTCTGGCAATATGACAATGAGTGTCTATTATTCCGGGAATAATTACTTTTCCGGATATATTAATTACTTGTTCTGCTAAGGAGTTACTTATTCCCTTAGAGACTTCAGCAATTTTATCTCCTTTTACCGCAACATCACCGATAAAATCTTTATCGTTAGCCGGGTCAACAATTCGCCCGCCTTTAAACAAAAAATCATATTTCATTATAAGCCACACTTTCTTTATATTTTTAGTTTTAGTTAATATGTTTAATTTTTCTTTTATATTTAATATACTACAAATTATTTAGAAATCCCTTTTTATATATAAATAAAATATAAATAAATACTGAATTCCTGTTTCCCGCTTTCACAGGCACAAGTTTCACGGGAATGAAATAAAAAAATACGACAAGGGACGGGGTCCTTTGTCGTATTTTATTTCCTATAACCTTTTATTTTTAAGGATATTGATAGCAGCAAAGCACGATGTGCTGAAAAAGAAAACACGGCACGCCGTGTTTCTACAAAATTCTAGGAACGTAGTACATCGTATTTCTGTTAGCTTGAATCTTATTCCCCGATAATTTTTACCAGTACTCTTTTACGCCTTCGGCCGTCAAATTCTCCATAAAATATCTGTTCCCAGGGTCCAAAATCTAATTTTCCATCAGTAACTGCTACCACTACTTCCCGACCCATTACTTGTCGCTTTAGATGGGCATCACCATTATCCTCACCACTTCTATTATGAAGATATTGAGAGATGGGTTCATGGGGAGCAAGTTCTTCCAGCCATTTCTTGTAATCCTCGTGAAGACCTCTTTCATCATCATTTATAAAAACGGAAGCGGTAATATGCATAGCGTTAATCAAACATAAGCCTTCTTTTATCCCGCTTTCCTGTAAAGCTTCTTCCACTTGATTAGTAATATTAATAAAAGCTACCCTTTCCGAGATATTAAACCATAATTCTTTTTTATAGTATTTCATAAAAATTCCTCCTTTATTTGCTGCATAAGATAGAGACAGCAATGCAATTTAATTTTACATCACTTTTATCTGCCCGGGAGGGTATTATTACCGGAGCCTTTGTCCCCACTAATGTATGTCCTACCTGGTAATTGGCATAATAGGTAAGTGCTTTGCCAAATATATTTCCGGAGGCAATATCAGGAACAATTAAAATATCAGCTTTACCTGCCACTGGTGAGGTGATGCCTTTTTTTTGGGCAGCAAATTCTGAAATAGCATTATCTAAGGCCAGCGGCCCATCTATGATGCAGCCGGTAATTTGATTTCTTTCATTCATTTTAGAAATCATTCCTGCCTTGATGGTCTCTTCCATATCAGGATTTATGGTTTCCACAGCAGCTAAGAGAGCAACTTTAGGAGTTTCTATCCCTAGTTTAAGGGCAACTTCAACAGCATTATTTATAATTGCAACTAAAGTCTTCACATCCGGTTTAAGGTTTACTCCTCCATCACTCATTAATACCAGTTTGGGATTCTTTTCTCTTTTATCTTCAAAGATAAAAACATCACTGACGATTTTATCAGTCCTTAAACCCCACTCTTTATTTAACACTGCTTTTAAAAGAGTAGCAGTTTTAATCTTCCCTTTAAGGAGCGTTCCTCCTTCTTTTACTTTTTCTACTGCCTTTCGAGCTTTATCTTCGTCACCTTTTGCTCCGATAATCTCCTTTACGAAATTGCTTTCTCCTAATATAGAGATAGATTTTTTTATCTCCACCTCATCTCCCACCAGAATTCCTTCTCCAAATCCATAGTCATAACAATCTTTTAGGGCTTTTAAGGTTTCAATATCTTCTCCGCCGGCAACGATAATTTTTTCTCTTCCTTTAGTTTTTAAATTGTTGAATAATTCTTTAAAATTTTTTATCATTTATAAACCTCCTATATACAGATTACTGTCACAGATTACGCAGATTTAAGAATAAATTACACAGATTAAATATAAGATTATGCAAAATAAATTTGATTTTAGGAATATGTTTTTACTTCTTCTACCTTATTTATTACTCTTATCACTGCTTGGGCCAATGCCTTCATCTCCTCTTCTCCCGAATAAACTACAACTGGAGCTATCCAACCTGCTCGTTCTTTTATCTTTTTTACTAAAATTTCATTATGAGATAATCCACCGGTTAAGATAATTGCTTCAACTTTTCCTTTTAATACAGTAGCCATTGCCCCAATTTCCTTGGCAATTTGATAACACATTGCTTCAAAGATTAATTCGGCGTATTTATCTCCTTGCTCTATTTTCTTCACTACTTCTCTCATATCATTGGTCCCCAAATAAGAGACGAGTCCACCCTGATGGGTAATAAGCTTGATTAATTCTTTTTCTGAATATTTGCCGGAATAACACAGATGAATTAGAGCCTTATTAGGGAGAGAACCGGTTCGTTCTGGCGAAAAAGGTCCTCCATCATTGGCATTATTTACATCCACAATTTTCCCCTTCTCTAAAGGAGCTATAGATATCCCGCCACCCAGATGGGCTACAATAAGATTTAGTTCTTCAAGTTTTTTCCCTTGCTCTTTAGCGTAACGAAAAGCATTAGCTCGGATATTTAAAGCATGAAGCAGGGATTCCCTTTTTATCCCTTTTAGCCCGGATATCCGAGCAATATCGGTAAATTCGTCAACAGATACCGGGTCGGCAATATATGCAGGGACATCGATTTCTTCAGCTATTTCACGGGCAATAATTCCTCCTAAATTAGAGGCATGTTCTCTGGGAGAATGTTTTAAATCTTCTATAAGTTTATCATTTATAGTATAGGTTCCTGCTTCTAACGGTTTTAATATTCCCCCTCGTCCTATAACTGTTTTCAATGAATTAGTATCTATATTTTCCTTTTTTAATGTATC
>Ga0315533_1000780_pt1 | contig 26017 bp, 26 predicted proteins | sample SalMarSW160130MG_FD_203081 | JGI IMG/M metagenome (GOLD analysis project Ga0315533, IMG submission 203081) | Salt marsh sediment microbial communities from the Plum Island Ecosystem LTER, Massachusetts, United States - Salt Marsh Sediment SW1601-30 ... | reverse complement strand
AGATACCCACGGGCAAGCCCGTGGCACTTGTTACTTCGAGCTTTGCTCGACGCCTTACGGCGAAATTCCATTCACCCACGCCTAAAGACGTGGAACTCTGCCCTTCGGGTTGTGTAGATACCCACGGCTAAAGCCGTGGTACTTAAAACAATTCCAGCTTCGCTTGACACCCCAAATACCTCCCGCAAGCCACGTCGCTTGACGGCGTGGTAAGGGAGGTGTCCAGCGAAGCTGGACTAAGTTGCTCTTTCAATTAGAATGAGAATATGAGTAAGATTAAAGCAACACCACATGCGGTATATAATAAGAGCTTCATCTTGTGTGGATTCCAAAATATGGTAAATCCATCTTACGAGGAGGAATGAAAGAGAGACTAAAAGAGATCTTCTCTGAAATTGCAGAACAGTATGAGTTTGAAATAGAGGAAATGAGTGTTCAGAAAGACCATGTTCACCTGTTTGTCTCTGCACCACCAAAATACTCTCCTGCGAGGTTGGCTGATATTCTCAAGAGTATATCCTCCCGAAAGATGATGGAGGAGTTTCCCAAACTGAAACAACATCTTTGGCTGGGAAAGCTCTGGGCACGAGGATACTATGTTGGAACATCAGGAGACAAAGTCACCGCAGAGCAGATCAAAAAGTATATAAGATATTATCAGCACCACACAGAGCAGTTAGAGCTCTTTGCTAAGGAAACGAAAGAATCCTTCTAACAAGCCACCACCCTTGGGTGGTGGTTATTGACTCTCATTATGGAAGTTTTGAGGCTTTGAGCCATCTGCAAAGAGAAGGTATTAAAACCGTGATTCCTCCAATTGAAGCGAAGAATCGTCCTCATCATTATCCCAAAACTCTCTTTCATTATGACAAAGAGCGAGATCTTTATATCTGTCCCCAAGGTAAAAAACTAGCAAGAAGATGTAAGAATCATCATATTAACCAAATTATCTACCAGGCGAAAAAGGAAGAATGCAACAGTTGCCCGAACAGAGGAAAGTGCATCGACAGTCCTCGGCTAGTTGCTCGCCAGGTCACTCGCTATGACGGAGACCAAATAGATAGAGCCCAAGCTCTCTATGATTCAGCTTTAGGAAAAGAGCTTATGAAGAAGCGCAAAACAGTCATTGAGGATACATTTGCTCAAGCGAAGTGATTTCACGGATTAAGAAGAGCTAAATTCCTAGGAAAAGAGAAGATGGAGATTCAACTCCTCCTCACAGCAGCAGTGGTCAACCTCAAGAAGCTTCTCACTAGAGCAAGGGTCTCGTCTTTAGAAACTAGAAATACACTCAAGAATATTTACAAGCTTGTTTTTCATAACCTGTTCGTATACTGGTCAAATTCTTGTCTTTGGTGCAAACTAGCATCTCAAGTAGAAGCGTTTGGCAACAGGTCGAAATTTTGACACGACCAGTTATCATTTTACTCTTCCACTTATTAGCTAATTTGACAAGGGACATGAGATGATTTATAGCTTCCTTGTAAGTAGAAGAATTAACAAGACTTCTTTCTGGTCTTATTAAAGGACGTAAGCTGCTACGCTCTAACCCACTTTTCTCCGAAGCTGTTTTAGTATCCTCCACATCTACATTCTTTAAATCCCTCATAGGAAGCTCTGCTCCGTCAAAGCCAAGTTTCTCTTTACTCTAGGGATAAGGTTTAGCTTATCTCGGACGAAAACTGGCCATTCACAAAAATAAATTTAATCCAATTTTCGTTATTCTTTACCCCTTAGATTAACTTTTGAACGCTTTCAAGACTTTGGTGAAGGTCTTAATTTTTTCAGAATTCCACCCCGTCTCCTTAGTTTCTTCAACAACCTTCTTCACTAGCCATATGTAGAGCCCACTATTATGCAGCGACATACCCCCAAGACTTTCACAATACACCCCCGCCGCCTTCGATTTCGCTGGAAAGTTCTCAATGCATTCTATATTGTTCCTACACCAACTTGATAATATCAACAACACTCTCGTAGGCCCTCTTTGCTACTTTCGAAGGATCTTGTTCCCAGTCTTTTTCTATAAATAACTCAATTGTTAGATAACCCTCATATCCTTTCCTTCTTATGCATCTTAAAAAAGGTACAATGTTTATCTTCCCTTCAAGGAGATAATCTCGATCAAAATCACTAATTCTATTCATTGGGATATCTAAAACATTTGCCACATGTACGGAAAAAATACGGTCTCCACGAATTTCTTCATAATCGTCTAGCTTATCCCCTGCTTTATACATATGATACGTGTCCAGACCAAAGCCAAAATTTTCATGATCTACTTCGTTAACCACGTCTATAGCCCTTTTAATGCAGTTTATAACGTTTGAACCACCAGTAAACTCAAAAGCAATTTTTATATCATACGTATCGGCCATTTCTGCCAGTCGTCTATTTCTCTTAACTGTATTTTCAAAACACTTTTGGTAATTCAATATTTTCTCTATAGAGGGGACTACAGGTCTTCCAATTTCGGGCTTTATCGCTACTTCTACACCAAGAGCTTTTAATGCTTCAAAAATCGGGACAACCTGTTCTATTTTCTTCTCAAATTCTTCATCAGTGGTAAACTCAAAATTAGGTAAATATCTGTGTAAACCAGTAAAACAAAATGGTTTAATCTTGAGAGAGCCAAACAGGTCAACCAACTCCCCAATGTCTTTTTCTTTGGTGATTACGTATGCGTCCAAATCCTTCTCTTGAAAATCAAATCCCTCAAAGCCTGCCTTATCGGCAATGGCAATTGACTTTTCTACAGGCGTAGTTAGAATAGTAGACTGATTTATACAAGTAAGAAACTTCATTTAACCCCTCCTTTTATTTTGTGTAATGACTATTTCAACCCGTTTGCTATTGTTCTGCACAAAGCTCCCACAAGAGAAACTAATTTCTGAATCCGGCTTTCTCTAAGAAGCCCCCCTTTACCCCAGTTAACTCCCTGTTTACTCTCTTATATCTTACCTCCTTCTACTTTACCTCCCCGAGTATCTACTCCTGCATCATATATAAGCTGAAGTGAATCCTCAAGCATATTCTCGCCTAATTTAGGGACCATTCCAGTTTACATCAAGAGCTTACCGGCAACAACACAAGAATAGGCTGTAGGACTTCCCAGTATTCTCTCAATTGTCTAATCTGAAAAATTAATGGTCTCGTGTGTGTTGCTAACTACATGATTTATCACAACCAGCTCCATTTATGAGTTTCCCTTTCCCTGACGTATACTTATCCCCTATGATTTAACCAATACTCTTATTGAGTCATTATCTTCAAAGAACGTATGGAATGCCTCATCTATTTTCTCCAGAGGAAATAGATGTGTTATCAATTTCTTAAAACTCCCCCTTCTTAACACATCAATTATGTGTTTGTGTTCTCCTATGGGAAAGTACATCAATCCCCCCATTCCAAGGTGCCTATGCACCAAGATATCACTTATAAAAATCTCGCTTAAATCTGGAGGAAGAGAGGGGTGTTCTCCGATTGGACAGACGGTTCCACCTTTCCGTACAGAATAAATAGCATTTCTAAAAGCATCTACAGTATTTGAGGTATCAAAAGCTATATCAACACCAAGACCATCGGTCATATCCCTTATAAGCTTAACTGGATCTTCTTTGGTAGCATTAATTGCGGCTTTTGTCCCAAACTCTTTGGCTAATTTTAATTTATTTTCCACTATATCCACTACACATATCTCATGAATCCCTCTTAAGCTAAGCATTCTTATAAGAGAAAGTCATATTGGTCCACATCCATGTACACTTACTGATTCATCTCCCTTTATATCTATCTCCATAAGAGCACCAAAGGGAACACCTATAGTGTCCAAGGTTAAATTTCCTAATTTAAGAGATATATCCTCGGGCAGTTTTAAAAGATCTTTTTCCGGAACTTTAACATATTCTGCATATCCACCGTCCCAGTGATCACTCATTATATTTTTATCAAAATCCACGCAATAGCCGATTAATCCCTTTTTACAGTAATAACATTTACCACAATAGTTTATACAATAAATAGCTACCTTATCCCCTTACCTTGAATCCTTTCACCTCACTTCCGAGCTCATCTATAATTCCTGTTACCTCATGGCCGGGAATATACCTAAGCCTTTTTAATTCACTTGTCTTGGGTTTGGTTTCCGGAGTTAAAGGAAATGGCCACCCTTGATAGTACTTATGTCTATCCGATCCACAGATACCGCAATAGGCAACTTTTACTACAGCCTCATAAGGGTCCTGGCTTTGGTTTCTTAACTTTCTCTATTCTTATTACAGCACCTCCATAAAAGATCGCTGCTTTCATATGTATCCCCTAGCATAGCAGTCGTGCCAATTGTGCAAAGGTTGGTATCCCAGCAATCTTTTAGCTTTACTCCAATCGAAGAGCGATTGTCTCCATTTTATTTCTTTTTTTAAAGGAACCTCGCTCCAGCCCACCATCTTTATAAATTCCACTGAATCAAACTTACTTGGATTATCATCTGCACAAATATTAAACGCTTCACTTTTGCCCCTCAATCCTTCTGCTTCGACAGCAAGAATAAACGCTTGGGCCACATCCCTAACATCACTATAACAGAATATCTGAGTTATATCTCCAGTCTCGTTGTAAACACGTGGCGGCAACATCCTACCCTTCTTATTTATATCTTTTCTGTAAGCTTCCACACCTGCTTCATGAGATTCTTCAGGAACTCTTGTATGAGATACTCTCAAAGAAATGGTACTCATTCCGTACTTTCTGGTAAAGACTTCTGCAATCTCTTCACCTACTTTTTTGCTTAGTCCATAAGCATCCTTTGGCTTTTGGGGATGATTTTCATCAATAGGAAGATATCCAGGTAGAAGTAGATCATCAAAAGAATTTCTCCAATTAAATCCATATGATGAATCACTACTAGCATAAATCACTTTCTCTATTCCTAGATCAGCAGCCGCTTGGAAAACATTGAACGTTCCGATAACATTTACGTTAAACACCTTCTCCGGCGGATCATTAAATAGATGGGGAATGGCAGCAAGATGAATTACAGTGTCTACTCCCTTCAAGGCTTTCCTGCAGTCGTCAATATTCAAAACGTCCCCCCTGGTAAGAGTAATACCCTTCCTTTTTGGCTCCTTCAAATGAACAAGTACAGCAACCTCATGATAGTGTTTTTTTAACTCGTCTATTACATAGTTTCCTATTGTTCCGCTTCCTCCTATAATAGCTATCTTCATAATTTTTACCTCCTCTAAAGATTGTCAAAGAGCACCACGGATCGCAATTCAATAAAGGGAGAGGTCCGCCTTTTTTCTCTCATTTCTTTTATTCCCTACGGTATACTAAAAAGACATATATATTAGTATACTTTACCCACCTCCCTTACAGTTTCATTTTCATGCTGTTTTTGCTTTGCAAATCGCTCTTTTATAATAAAGGCCAAGTCTTATAGTTATAGGAATCGTTCGCCTCCTAAAACAATCCTCATTTTTATTGATATAACATATGTCAAGGAGGTTTCAATGAACGATAGACTTATTAAGAAATTATCGAAATCTTGCCTTTTTGCTATCTGTCCTGATGCAAAAAGGTGTAAAAGGATATGTAAAAATAGATGCTTAACTAGGGTCTTTAGCAGAAAGTCCAAGATTTTGTGTATGTATGAGTTGATTGAGAAAGAACCTGTATTTTATCAAATAGATAAGACAAGGAGCAAATCATGAAAACAAAAAGTATCTATCCTGCATCTAATAGCCTGCCCCTTAAAAAAAATTATGGCTAGGTATAGTCCTTCCGAGATTCTCTATGTCCCTATTGAGATAGCCAAATACAACCATAAGGCCTGCTGCATTAACTTCTTTGGCGATATCCTCAGGCCAGCCTTTGAGTTTTCCAATAGTTCCCTAGGAAGATCCTGGATGTAATGGGAGTGGAAAAGATTCCTCATATTCTTCCCACTTAACCACATTTTCAAGGAACAAGATTTATCTATTCTTCTATAGAAATAAGTTCATAGAAGAAAAAGGTATATTGAATCACTATATTTGAACTATCTGCTAATCTCAATCGCTAAAACCCTTATCTGACAAGCGAAAGCTAGATGCATAGTGCCAAACTCAAAATGAGATGTGCATCTATAAAGAGATAGCGGCATTAGCTGTCAAACTTGGGTTTCAACCTCTTTGATGATTTGAAGTAAGCTCGCTTCAGTTTTCGCATTCAAGGACAGCGGTTTATGTTCACGTAGAAGGCGCTCCACTTTATCTTTGGCCACTTCAGCTAGATCTTTACTCCCGTCTCGCTGCCAGTCTTCCCTTCTCCTACGATCCGCGAGTCCTAGCGTATGATGTTCACTCTCTAGGTAATCGATAGTATGACGTTCTCCTAGAAAGGTTCCTCCGGATTTCACTTTTTTGATGAGATCCAAGGCTAAGGTACCTTCATCAACCATTATTCCTCTCAGGACTCTTAATACGTTACTGCATATTTCGTGATCGATCACTAGGCTTTCCATACTGATTGTTTCGGCATGCTCGATGGTCCCCGGGTAAAAGACCATATTGATGCCGGCTAGAGCCGGCATGATTAAAGTTAAAGTTTTCTCGTAGCCAGCCTGGAAATCTAACACTTTGGAGTTGGTGTTAGCTCCTGTTCCTCTGCTAGGAATATGGAAAAATTGGGCAATCTGTGCATGAGCAACATTTAGAAGTCCCGCTTCAACCCCACCAAGAGCAATAGTACCATAGCGCATATCCATAGCCGCGCCACATGTCCCAAAGAAAACGGGTGTTCCTGGACTCAGTACCTGAGCTATTACAATACCGCTCAGAATCTCAGCCGTTTGTTGGACTAGAGCACCTGCTAATGTGACGGGTGAAGTTGCTCCCATTTGAGGTTCAGAAGTGATGTCCACGGGGAGACCATACTTCACGTACTCAGTCAGACCCTCTAGCATCTCTCGTCCGTGCTCGAGTGGTGAGATAACGTTGTAGGTGGTATGAAGATTGGGTTTTTCCCGTAGTTCCTTCTCACCACCAGCAACAGCTGCGGCCATTCTTATGCAATCAATAGCCTTGTTCTTCCCTCGACAGGTTCCCTTTATTACTTTGCAAGAGTTTCTCACGGAAGCGAAGTACCCGTGGACGTGAGCAACCTCGTCAGGAACACCTTCAATGTGAGGCATGATTGCTCCACTATGAAGGATATCATAGTTCGGCAGGGCATCGGCAATCCTAACCAAGTCTTCCACATCTCGTAGAGTCGTTCTCCTTTTCCTTTTGGTTTTTGCGTCCAGAATGTTAAGTCGACCAATCATTGGCTCAAAGTGAACTTTGCCATCTTCCATTCTCACCTTGGTATTTGGACCTCTCCCGTATAAGGCAAACCTACTGGGGCTTTTACGGATTGCTTCTTCAACCACGTAAGCGGGCATCTTAACTATTTCGTCGCGCACCAAGCATCCCACTGCTTTGAGCATTTTTAGGACACTGGATTCCCTTACCTTAACTCCACGACTCTCGAGGATATTTATTGCCCCGCGACATATCTGGTTTATTTCATCTTGATTCAGAAATTTCAACTTTCCACTCTTGGCCATATATTTCACCCTCCAAATAAAAAACTCTTCCACATTCTTAATCTTTTTCCTAGGCCCTTGTTTCTAGCGATTTCGTAGATCCTATAGGCTGCAATAACATCTTCGCTTCCCATACCTATGGGGAGGAAGAATATGCGTTCTTCATCAGTTTCTCGACCTGCTTTTTTCCCGTTAATCACCTGCCCCAAATTGGCATAGATATCAGAATCCTTGAGCTTTCCCTCTTCGTACATGGTTGCCAGAATGGGAGTTCTTCGATGAAGGACATTTGGCCAATCATCAACAACAATTTTATCGGAGTTAAAGATAACTTTTTCTTCCTCCTCTTGATAGGAACCTATATGAACAAAAAGACTTCCTTTGTTCACAAATCTATTCTTCACGATCGCCTTATCGGCAACAGTTACAGTCACGATAATGTCCGCCCCTCTAGTGGCCTCCTCCACTGAGCTAACAGATTTCGTATTCAGTCCTGTTTTTTGGCGCATATCTCGAGCGTACACCTCCGAGGTTTTATCATTCACATCATAGCACCTTACTTCTCGTATATTGGCCAATACCACCTTTATAGCCATGAGTTGAGTTCTTGCTTGAACTCCACAACCGACAATCGCCACTATCTTTGCATTCCTCCTGGCCAAATATTTTACGCCTACTCCTGTGACCGCTCCAGTTCTCATAGCGCTGATATAGGTGCCATCCATAATCGCTAGCGGAGTTCCCGTATAGGAGTCATTAAGAATAATGAAGGCATTTGCCCGAGGAATTCTGTATCTTTCAGGGTTGTTGGGAAAGCTCGCAACCCACTTCATCCCACATACATCGATGTCGCCCCCCACATATGCAGGGAGAGCGTTTATCCTACCTCTTTTTCTCTCGTCAAGATCTAGCACAACTTTGTGAGGCAGTATTATTTTACCTTCTTCATGCAGCCTGAAATGTTCCTCTTCTATCTCGATAAATGAGGCCATGTCCAGGCCAGTACTTTTTACCTCCTCCTGTGTTAAGTAAAGGAACTCAAAGTCCTTACTGACTTTCATTTTTCCCTTTTTTCCTTTTGGTACTTGGATGCTGACATTTGTTCTTCATTAACTTTGGGTTTTTTGACAGCTCATCCTCTTTTCAGATCAGAGTTCGTAATGCTCGATTGCCCACAAAATCGAACTCGTTCAAGCACAAAAATTCTCCATCAACAACACAAGATTGTTTATTCTTCCCCTCGATTTAGCCTATTTTCATTAATTGTTTGGCGATTCTCACCGCCTCAATTCCATCCTTACCAAAACCATCCGCTCCTATCTCTTCAGCCCAATTCTGGCTGACCGGACCCCCTCCAACTATTACCTTGTACTTAGCTCGGAGGCCCTGATGTTCTAGTTCTTCGATAATCTCTCTCTGGTACAACATAGTAGTTGTCAACAGGCAAGACATAGCAATAATGTCTGCACCTTTAGCCTCTGCCTGCTCAAGAAATGTATCGCTTTTTACGTCTACACCCAGGTCATATACCTTAAAACCATTGGATTTCATCAGCATAGCGACAATGTTTTTACCTATACTATGGATATCACCTTCCACTGTACCTATTACAACTATTTTCCCCGTTAATTCATTTAATACCTCTGGAGTCATGGAAGATTCCAGCACTGTAGATACCTCTGACATAATGTCACCAGCTAGGACAAGGTGCGGCAGAAAGATCTCACCGGCTTCAAACTTATCTCCTATAAGTCTCGCAATATTGACTAGGGTATAATTCATGACCACGAGAGGATCTATTTGCTTCTCGATGATTTCTCGCGTCGCATATTTCGCTTTCTCAGCATCATAACCTAGAATTGCACTTTCTAATCGGGCTAACGTCTCCTTATCGCCTTGATTCATCTGAATCGCTTCGATTCTATTTTGACTATTCATTCTTAAGTCTCCTTTTTCCTGTAGTCACAAAACTTGACCCCCCAGTATTGATAGTCAGTTTTACCGTCCTACACACCTATAAAAGTGGTCGAAGGAAATTCTTCTCTCAATCATACAATAATTCCAGCATTTCTGAATTCATTCTTCACGGCAAGATAAATCTTTTCATATTCTGAGGTGGGTTTATGACGAACCAAATCATAGCATTCTCCAATGTCATTCGGACCATTTTCCACCTCCCTGTTATTCAATTTCTCAGCCAGTTTCTTGACTATTCTATTCCCCTCTTCCCTAGTTATTCCTGCCTTAACAACAGCATCAGCAACTTCGGTCATGAACTCTGCTTCGAGGGGCGTCTGGCTGGCATTTATTCTGGCATTGCCCTGCCGTGCGATATAAAGGTTAGCCCCGTTGATGGCTCCTTCGATAGCAATGATACCTAGCTCAATTAGATGCGTTTCAGTGCCAGGTCCAGATTGGGCAGATGAATCACCGAAGCAAATATGGTTTGTCTTGGTGTTGAGTACTTGAAGTACCAAGGAGTAACCCCATAATCTTTCCGGTTGTAACTGCATTCTTCTTGCGGTGGGTCCCCAAACAGTCCACACCCCTGGGTCAGACAAGACATCCCTATAGACTAACCACCCTCCTATCGTTTTGGCAACGCTCGCAATGACCGCACCTTCCACTCCTCCACAGAATCCCCCTATGGGGGCGCCTGCCCCACTATTCACCTTGAAGCACCCGTAATCCTCGTAGGTTATGGCTGCCGTGAGCAGATCCTGTTCCATCTTAACGTCAGGTAACGTACTCAACAGAATTCCGTCGGTTCGTCTCAAACCAAAATCAGGATCAATTGGAGCTGTGAGGGTGACTGCTCGGGTGGTGATTGGATAGTACGCAATAGCCATCCCAGGCCGTCCTGCTTTACGCACTCCCTCTCGCATCCAGGCAAGTTGTCTTTTGGAAGCGTAGACTTCCATAGACATGCCAAAGATTTCTCTACCGTCGACTACGGTAAAGTTGAAACCTTCTAGATAATCTGCCCTGGTAATCTGCGCGTAATTCTTGACTACCAAAGGAGCTAGCTCTTCCGTAAAGGGTGCATGAAGACCAGGACACTGGTTGAGAGATTCGGTTCCTTCCACTCTCTTTTGCCTTATGAGTCTTGCGTCTCTACCCTCGCCTACAATCGTCTCTTTCGGAGCTTCCCGGATCGCGGTAAGTACCTCCTTTTCATCAAATCGCACAACCCTTCGGGTGCTGACACAGTAGATTCCTACCTCCACCAAGAAGTCAAGGGCAGCTTGAAAGGTGCGATCCACTATGTCATCATTCGAGTTAACATAAGAACCCTCACTAGGATAATTTATCTCATACTTATTTGAAAGCTCCTCCATTTTCTTGAACAAGGACAGATCCCAATCCTTCTCTTTCATCTTGGGACCTCTTTGTATCCTCTCGGCGATATCCAATAGACTGATCATTTTGACCTCCTTACCATCTCCGCATCTTACCAGGATTGGACTTAAGAATGAATTTCACCCGTTCATACTTTTGACATGCTCCCTCTCGCCCTGTCATTGTTTCAAACCCCCTCCGGTTAAACCTTTGATGAATAATTTTTGAAAGGCTGTAAACATTACCAATATGGGCATCGTCGTCAATATGGCTAAGCTCATCATCCTGTTCCAGGAAACCACGTAGTGTCCCAGCAGTTTGGTTATCTCCACAGTCACTGTAATAGCATTGTAATCTGAGGTGAACGTCAACGCGTATAAATATTCCTGCCAGGCCGCTATGAAACTGAAAATTGCCGCCGCGCACAAACCTGCCCAACTTAATGGGAGAACAATCCTCAAGAAAGAGCCGACCCGGGAACATCCATCGATCATAGCAGCCCCCTCTATCTCTACTGGAACACCATCGAATATGCTCTTCAATAGCAGCGTGCAAAAAGGTAAAGTAAGAGTAGTATTGAGTATGACCAGAGCCATTCGTGTGTTATACAAGCCTAGTCCCTTTATGATGGGGAAATACCCCACAGCAAGAAGTACCGTGGGGAGCATCTGTGTAATAAGTAGCATCATAATGAATCCCGTTTTTAGCTTGAATTGATAACGGGAAAGCCCATACCCTCCCAGAGAAGCAAGTGGTATTGTCAGTAGAGTTGTCAATGATGATACTCTCCAGCTATTGCCGTAAGCACTCATCATTTCTGAGTCTAACAACACGCTGACAAAGTTCTCCAACGTTAGTCTTGAAGGTATGAGTTGGGCAAAGATTTCATTTCTAGGCATGAAGGCTATCAAGAACATGAATGCTATGGGAGAGACCACAACACATAACCCCCCTAACAGAACAGCATAGACAATGAAGCTGCTTTTTACTTTGATCACTATATCTGCCTCTTTTCAGAAGACAATACCAAATATCCAATAACGAAGATTAGCATAAAGATAATCATGAACCCGCCTATGGCCCCGGTACGTCCAAAGTCAAAGTCATAGAACGCTGTTTTGTAGAGGTACGTAGGCAGGATTTCACTTGATGTTATGGGTCCACCCCGGGTCATTACCCAAACGAGGTCAAAGAACCTGAAAGCCCAGATCATATCCAGTAGACAGATAGTAAAAATCACTGGCTTTAAGAAAGGAAGGGTTATAAACCGAAGTCTGCTCCACGCACCTGCGCCATCTATTTTCGCTGCCTCATATTGCGAGTGAGGGATATTTTGTAGACCTGCCAGAAGCATCAGGGTAAAAAAGGGATAGAAGTTCCATACCGCTGCTGCTGCTACTGAAGGTAGTGCTGTCTGAGTCCCGCCCAGCCAGTCGCGACTCAAAAATCCAAGATTCAGCCAACGCAGCACAACATTTAGTGCACCATAATTGCCTTGATATATTAACCTCCATACACTGGCAGCCACCACGGCAGGAAATAGCCAGGGAATAAACTGCAGTCCCCTCCATACGCTCTTGTATTTGATACTTCCATTCAATAGTAGGGCAAATACTAGCCCGACTAACAGATGGAGCGAAACAACTAGGACACAATAGATAAAGGTCTGTGCTACTACTTGCCAGAAAAGACTATCTGCTATCAGTTCCCTGTAATGCTCAAGACCAACAAAGACTTCTTGTCTTGCAACCGTATCATAAAAACCCATTCTAAGAGCCTGGAATAAAGGATAAAAACAAGTAGCAATCAGGTACCCAGCGACAGGTAAAATAAACAATAATCCCTTCTGCGCCTTGAGCCAGTTTTTGACACCTTGTATCAACTATTTACCTCTCGGCATTCAGACTGTGTCGCAATTAAATTTTTACTCAGAAAAGGGAGTAATCAGGTCCCTATAAATAAGCAGAAACAACATAAAGGATACGTGATTCCAGAAAAAACTATTTACAAGCAGTGTCCTCATTTTGGTGTATGTACCAAAGCAAAACAAGGGAGAAAAGTCATCAGACTCATTAGTAAAGAATCTCCCCCAGCAAGTTTGGAGCCGTGAAAGATTAAAAATCAAAATCGAGTTGTTCTGCTTCGTGTTGATATTTGTTATATCTCTGGATTACTTCTGCTGTTACTTTATCTCCTGCTGTGCGAACAAAATATCCATCGCTCCACAATTCCATGTTCCAAAGAATCTCCTTCAGATGTGGAAATCTTCGGAAAACCTCTCTTGACGATATGCTTTTCATGATCTGGACAATCTGATGAAGAGAATATCTTGGTGGAGCAGAAAGAAAAAGATGTACATGGTCTTTCATCACTTCCATGGTGTCTATTTCAAACTCATATTCCTCGGCAATTCTTTGGAATATCTCTTTGAGCTAGTTTAAGAACTCCTCTTCTTGTGTTTTCAACCTACTTCAGCACACCAAAATTTTAAACAACCCACCTAACGAAGTAATTTTACAACTATTTAAGTATACCCTATTGAGTTAAGTGCACAACTTGACTCAACCCTGAAAATCATCGATTCTTTTCTCAGGGTTCCGGCTGGACTCCTATTTGCTTTTATGATATGATTAACTCATGGAAAAAACTACCATCATTCAGGGACGAGAAATAACTCCTAAAGATATCGAGTTTATTCGAAAAATGATTAAGGCTAATCCTTCCTGGGGTCGCACCCGGCTTTCTAAAGAGCTAGCAATGCTCTGGAACTGGCGGGCAGCCAATGGTCAACTCAAGGATATGGCCTGCCGCACTTTTCTTTTGAAGCTGGAAAGACGAGGCTATCTTACCTTGCCTCCTCGCCTCTACTCCTGCCGTAAAGTCCGAAAAAGGCTTCCTTGTCCCTATGTTTCTCACAAGAGTACCCCGATTGCGGGTAAGCTTAGTCGTCTTCTTCCCCTCAGGATCGAGGTAGTTAAAGAGAAAGATCTTTTAGGACTCTTCAAGTGTCTACTCTCTTGCTACCATTATCTTGGCTTTACTGGAACTGTAGGAGAGAACCTGAAGTATCTAGTCTTTGATGAGAAAGATAATCCCCTAGCCTGTTTTCTCTTTGGCTCAGCGGCCTGGAAGACTCTTGCCCGAGATAACTTTATTGGCTGGGACGAGGCAATGAGAAAAGCAAATCTTCACCTTATCACTAACAACATGCGATTTTTGATTTTGCCCTGGGTTAAGGTACCTCATCTAGCCAGCCATGTCTTAGGAAGAGTTGCCCGGCGTATTAGCTCAGACTGGGTAAAAAGATACAATCATCCTATCTATATGCTAGAGACCTTTGTTGAAAAGGAGCGCTTCCGGGGCACCTCTTATCAAGCCGCCAACTGGATCTATGTCGGCGAGAGTAAGGGACGCAGTCGTAATGACCGCTACAGGAGCCTCAAGGTGCCGATCAAGGATATTTACCTTTACCCCTTGGTAAAAAGATTTCGGGACGCTTTAGGCGGTAAAGGGCAAAGCTCTTGTAGCACTCAGAAAAGCTAGTTCCCCGAGGGCTGTTGGTGAACCCTATGAAAGTAGTTATTATTAAACTCAAAGAACGAATGAATCCTACTGAAGAGCCTCAAAAGGCATTGAAGAAGAATAGCTACCCCGAGGGCAAGCCTCATTGCTCGAAGATAGAGCTTGCCCTCTAGGCAGAAACCATGAAAGACCTTACTGTCTTTTCCTTAAAAGAGATTCAAAGAAAGCTAAATTCGATTAACGTTCAGATTAATCTTGAGCACAAAAAGGTTTTCCCCAAAGAAAGATTCCGTCTTTTATCCTTTTATCAATACAAAAAAAGATTTGTCGATATTAGTCCTCAAGGGTACTTTTCCTTCTCGAAGCTAGCTACCTCTCTGATAGACTTTTCCTTTGTGAGATCCTTAGTAGCCTCCTCATACAAAAGATGCGGAGGACACTGCTTTGATCCTGCCTCTTTCTTTGTACTTTACCTTTGTCGGTACTTAGATAAGTTCAAGAGCCAAAAAAGCTTTGTCTCTTGTCTCGATGATAAAGATAAAGGACGATGCTATAGAACTTATGCAGGAATATCTGATGATCGGATTCCCTGTGAGGCTGACTTTTCTAATTTCAAAAAGCAAATTGGGCCAGAAAAGTTTGATGAAATCTTCCATATTCTGGTAGAGATCGTCAAAAGAGTTAGCCTGATTACTGGAAAAATTCTTTCCTATGATGGAACCCTTTTCCCCACCTTTGCCAATTATAGAGGGTGTAATTATGCCTGTAAGGAATGTAGAAGCATTCCCCTAAAAGACAATTTTCTAAAGAGCCTTCACTATAGAATAATTGATTCTTTAAATCATCCTTCCAAGATCACTCTCGGTAAAGAGAGACGCTCCTTTGCCATCTGTCCTAAAGATGATCTTCCTGCCTCGGTGAAAAAGAGACCCACTTTCCGGGCTCTCTCTTTTTGCTTCGTTCCAAAAGAGGAAGATCAAAAACAAAGTGAGCTCGCATCTATTCTCGGCTTAGAGAAAAGACTATCAGAAGAGGGACTTTACCTTAAGCTCCTCTCCTCCTCGATCTCCAGAATAGATCTAACGGGAGATGAGCCTTTAGTCTATGTTAGTTGTCCGAAGATCCCGGCTGACCTTGAGGCAAAAATTGGCTACAAAAGAGCAAATCATAATCCCAATAAAAAGGTTGCGGTGTTTGGTTATCAGGCAATGATCACTACCAACATTGAGTTAGAAATAGGCCTTGAGCTTCCCGTAGGCTGTGTAAGTAGTTCCGCAAATGAGTTAGATGTCTCCTAGTCTTTCCGAAAGAGAAAAACTTATCGAACAACATGGATTTTTGCCCTATTTTGATATTGGTGACTGTGGCTTTGACATCAAGAAGAACTTTAGTCACATCAGAAGCACCTCATCCATTCCTGTTATTGACTACAATAAGCGGAAAGAAAAAATTGATATCAAGACTTTAAGAAAAAGAGGCTATGATGATAAAGGAACTCCCTTTGCTCCTTGTGGGGCCTTATGTAAGCCCAATGGATATAATAAGGAGAAAAAAAGAGTATCCTTTGTCTGTCGAAAAGAGTATTTAGCCTGTCCCCTGGCGGTTCCCAATCCTATCCAGGCCTGTAAGTACCTTAGCACAGAATGTGGCTACTCTACTCATATGTCCATTAAAGCTCATCCACGTCTCATCTCAGAGATTCCCCGATGTTCAGATCGCTGGAAAAAGATTAGAAACTTTCGCTCAGCTTCTGAGCGGTCTGATGGAACTTGTAAATCTGATCTAGACATCTTGGAATCTCCCCGCATCTATGAATTAGCTATGGCTTCTATTGAGGCAACCATGGCCTGTATCACTACTCTTTTAAAGCGGGTGATGTCCTTTGTTATGAAAATTACCCTTAACCTTATGAAATATTTGAAGACCTGGGACAAATCCTACAAGAAAAAATTAGAAGTTCATAAGGTGCCAACTTTTATTCTGTCTTTAATCCAGAGAAAAAGATCTCCTCCCTAATACCAATCCCTTCAGATAGTTTGGTAGTTTTAGTCTCTTTCTTCTCTCTTTATGCAGGGGTATTTTTTATTTTGTCAAAGAGCTGCTCGGATAAGCAGGATTCTTCAGATACTCATCCCTTTTTTATCCAACTTCTACTTTTTCCCCCAACTTACCTCTTATTTCCAGATTCCTTATTCACTTTTCTGTAGAAAATGGGGGTTCTTAAATCAGCTCAATTCCTTATCCCATAGAAAAAACGGATGTTAAGAAAAGGTTGGTAAATATTTCGCTTCAACTTCAAACATTTCTTCTACCATTTTGTGAATTTGTTCCAGTGGGAGCACAGCTGCTGTAAGAGGATCAAGCATAATTGCTTGAAAGACAAAATCCCTCTTCTTCTCTACCAATGCCTTAACTGTAAGTTCTTGCACAGAGATATTACTCCTGTTTAAAGCTGCACATTGTGCAGGAAGTTCTCCTACGTAACAAGGATGAACACCATTTTTATTAATCAAGCAAGGGACCTCCACACAGCATCCATGAGGCAAGTTAGTGATAACCCCGGTATTTTTTACATTAATATTAGCTTGTCCGAGTGCACCAGTTTCTAAACAATGGATGATGTACGATGTATTTTCCTTTTCCCCAGGCTCTCCAAGTTCAATTTTTTCCTTACTGTCAATTTGTTCTTTAATCATCTTGTAAACTTGCTCTGTATCCCTTTTTTCAAGGTCCAAATACATTCCTGTAGGTAGCCCTATATTCTTTAATAGTTTATCGTTCCTACGAAAATAAGGAACATATTCAGACATATGAGTACTAAATTCACTAGGAAAGTATCCAAAATGTTTCATTATTTCAAAACGTACAAGGTCTTTTTCTGTGTATGCAGATTTGAATCCACTAAGTACTCTTTCCCAAAGTTTGGGATCGGCCGCTTTTTCTCGAAGCAAAGGATAAGCATCTTTACCGTTCCATTCAAATTTTAAAAACCAAGACATATGGTTTATCCCGGCAGCCCAGTAAGATGTTTCCTCATAAGGAACCTGAATGTACCTAGCGAGTTGTTGCGCTGTTGTCTTCATGCTAGAGCAGAGACCAATATTTTTAACCTCGGCAACCTCATTTACAGCCCAACAGTTAATAGCCATAGGATTAGTGTAGTTAATAAGTAAAGCGTTTGGACAAAGTTTTTCCATATCCTTGCTTATCTCTAAAAGAACAGGAGCTATACGAAGTGCTCTGAACACACCTGCGGGTCCTAATGTGTCACCAATACATTGCTTAACTCCATATTTTTCAGGTATCTTAATATCTAACTCAAGAGCGTCCAAACCTCCCACGTTAATCGTTACAATCACATAGTCAGCATCTGTCAACGCTTGTCGGCGATCCATTGTGGATTCTATCTTTGTCTGTAATTTCATTTGTTGCACTAGCTTCTTCGCCCATTTTGTTATTAGTCCCAATCTTTCCTCATCAATGTCCATAAGAGAAATGGTGCTATGGGATAATTCTGGAAAGCTAAGAACACCTGCGACAAGCTGTCTAGTAAATACTATACTCCCTGCTCCAATTATGGTAATCTTTAACATTTTTTTATCCTCCTTTAATATCTAGTTTAATTGATATTAACTCCAGGGTTAAAATAATTACAAAGCAGTTAAACTCCCCTACCTCTTTAATGCCCTATATTATCTACAATACACCAATTTTCTTCTTCGCTGATTATTCCACTCAGCTTTCCGTTTTTTTCTGAGAAAATCTCAGTTGATTTCTCTACCCTTTGACTGCCCCACCAGTTAATCCAGCAGCAAGGTGTCGGCGGAAAACTAAAACAATAACTGCAGGTATCACTAAGGAAATAATTCCTCCAGCACACATACTAGAATAATCCATAAAATGCCGGCCAATGAGTTCCGTTATAGCCACGGGAATGGTCTTAGCACGGTAATCGCTTGTAAGAATCAGAGCTAGTGTAAATTCTCCCCAAGAAACGAGAAAAGCAAACACAGCACAAGCGAAAAGTCCTGGTGCAACCAAGGGCGCAACAATCTTGCTCAATACCTTTATGTGACTGCAACCGTCGATCAGAGCAGCCTCCTCTATTTCTATTGGAATGACATCAAAAAATCCCCGTAGTAGCCAGATTAGGTAAGGAGAAATAATAACAGAATAAATTATAAGTAAGGAGAGATAATTATTGAGTAGATGAATAGTTTTCATGATGATAAATAAAGGAATTATCAAAGTTATCGCCGGTATAATTTGACTACCTAGAATTAATCGACCCAAAGTTTCCTTACCAATAAAGCGAAATCTGGACAAAGCATAGGCAGCCGGAATGGCAATACCCAAAGAAACTAAGACCACCAAAGAAGCTATAATGGTGCTATTTCGTAAAGCTTTGGTAAACTTTGCTTCAGGGCCCAGTAACTTAATATACGACTTCCAGGTGGGATTTTCTGGAAACAAATGTGAAGAAATATCTACTAATTCGTCCAGTGGTGAAATACTAGAAATACCCATCCACACAATTGGACCAATAAAAAAAATAACAAATAAAGCCACTGCACCATAAAGAAATACTTTCTTCAGTACATTCATTAGAAGTCTTTGCTTAATCATCGTAACAAATCTCTCTTCAGATTTAACTCCTCTTCTGAGAATAGAGGTATTTAATTATCATTAGGGCAATAATCAAGGTAAATAGGGCAATAACATAAGACATGCTAGCTCCTCGTCCTATGTTGAAATACTTAAAGGCGGTCCTATAGGTAGTATAGGCGATAAAACTGGTACTACTAATCGGACCTCCACCAGTAAGCACATATATAATATCAAATGCCCGAATAGACCACATAGTAAGTAGCAATAGTACTATCATGATGGTAGGTCGGATTATGGGGATAGTTATATTAACAAATCTCTGTAATGTATTAGCTCCATCAACTGTCGCCGCCTCGTAAAGATTACTGGGGACAGTTTTGAGAACGGCCAGGAAGACCAAAATGACAAAGGGCACGTCTTTCCAGAGGCTAGTTATTATCACTGCCAGCATAGCCAAGCCGGGTCTATTTAACCACTGAAGGGGGGAATTAATTACTCCTAACCTAATCATTAGAAAATTGAGAATACCATAGTCAGCATTAAGTATCCATCGCCAAATCAGACCTGCCGTCACAGTGGGCACTGCCCAGGGAACTAGGAATATTGTAAGAAAAACGCCTTTTCCTCGGAGATCTTTAGTATTCAATAACAAGGCGCCAGACAGCCCCACACCTAACTGCAAAGATACTACTGCCACTGTAAAAATTGCGGTTATCTTCATAATATACCAAAAATCGGGATCAGTTAAGAGAGAAAAATAGTTAGTCAATCCCACAAAAATGGCAGGGGTCGGTCGACCGACATTTATATGGAAACTTATATAGAGAGAATATATAATGGGATATATAATTATTGCTGAAAGCATAACCAAAATTGGTAACATAAAAAGATAGTTAGTAGCTCTTTTTTGTCCAGTAGAAGCCATTTAAACCTCCTTTTCGATTATAAACTTCGCTTTCCTCCTTTGGTGCGTATAGTAGTCCAAACCCATATCGGAGGCTACTAACAGCACCAAAGGTAAGGATACACAAAGAATATCAGGAATTTGTTATAGGAGTAGAGTAGGGATCTGAACATCGTTACTCAGGATAGTACCTAGCTACTACTCGGTTCCATTTCTCGGCTGCTTCATCCAAAGCTTCCTCAGGAGATTTCTTTAACAGGAAAGCTTTGTGTAGTGCTGCTTGTAGTGATGCGTCAGCTTCTGTATATCCGCGGAATTTGGGCGCGGGAAAGGCTAATGGTAACTGTTGCATCATAACTTTTAGAATCGGGAATTTTTGTTGTAATTCAGGTTCCTGGTAAAGGCATTTCCAGGCTGGCGTCATACCTTGATTTATAAGTCTTCTCTTTTGAACATCTACGCTTTGAATAAAGTTAATGAATTTGATTGCCATTTCTCTCTTTCCCGTGTTAGTCCGAGGAATAGCGTAACCGAACTGCGCACAGACGGATGTGGGAGCTCCCGGCACTTCTCCAGGCACTACCGCCGGCTGGATGAGACCCGGAGGAGACTTGGTTTCCTCTATTCTTCCAGAAATAGCTCCAGGCCATCCAAGGATCATAGCAACGTCTCCATTCATTAACTGCAGAGCTATCTCATAGGAGGCTGAGAGTGCTCCTGAAGGCATAACCTTGTATTTGTTTAGAAGGTCAACCATGTACTGCAGAGCTTTGGTTCCGATCTCATTGTTAAATCGAGCTTGCTTATTAACGGGGTCGTTAATATATTGACCACCCATACCCCTGTAGCGCATATAGAAGTCAAAAGTTAAGACGATATCACCTTGTTTCCACGTAGCCGCGTATCCGTATAAATTTTGTTCTCTATTAGTTAACTTCTTAGCATAGGTCGTCATTTCAGTTAATGTTTTTGGAGCTCTGCTCAGGCCGGCTTCACGAAATCTCTCGGTATGCCAAAAGAGCAATTCAAAGTCAGTCATAGTTGGAATTACGTAGAGATCACCATCAATAGTCATTGACTCAATAACCGCTTCAACCATACCCTTTTTCGCTTCCGAGAAATAATTTTGAAGCGGAACTAAATAAGGAGCGAAGTCAGAAACCCATGATGTGTCCATAAAAACCACATCGAAAAGACCTCCTCCTCCGGCAAACTCAACAGTTAACTTATCTTGTGCCGATGCCCAACCTACGTCAATAAAATTGATCTTAATACCAGTTTGAGCCTCAAACTCCTTGTACATTAAATGCTCAAACTCCGCACTTTGAGCAGTCAGAATATTGAGTACCTTCTGTGCAGCTCCTATTCGGTTCACTCCGCCCCAGCAAAATGAAACCAAAATTAATACTCCCACTACCAATAAACTGATACCTCTTTTTCTTTGTTGAGCATACATTTACAACCTCCTCCTATTCATATTATTTTTGACAGTACCCGCTATTTTCGACATAATAAAAATCTGCGTAAAGTCCTCACAAGAAAAGCTAATCTTTAAAAGCTTTCCTTTGTCCATACTAATAGCCTTCCCACTGTCTCACCTCCTCCCTGGCCCTTTTTTTACTTCTCACCAAGCCCTTCCTTCTTTCTTCGCTGTGAACATTGTTACTGTATTTTTAGGATCGGGATGTTCCTGTACTAATGTTACCGGAAAATCCATAGTTGATGGATGCATAGCAGCTATTTTAAACGATGCTCCTTGGCCTGAGAGCATTAACTTTTTGGCTCCAAGAAGCCACTTCATACCAATAGTTATTGCTCCTGGGGGCGCCAGTGTGTACAGCGGTTTATCAGAAGGATCCCAGTCACCTCGTAAGGCTCTTATACAGGTTTCTGGATTCACATGAGGAAGAATACGGGTGGGAGCATTCTTAAACTCTTCAGGAGTTATATGCGTCCAATGGGTCATTAGATCCGGAGCTTCCTCGTAAGCTAGGTGTCCGTGTTCTCCAATACCGTCAAAGGAAATATCTACCCCTTCTCCCTCTGTAACTTCGGTAATTTTCTTACCTATAGCATCAGGGTCTTTAGGATCAGGGAACCATATATGGTCCTGCGGAATATCAACTTTATCAAAAAATGCTCTCTTCGTTGATCCGTAAAAGCTCCAGGGATGGGTCTCAGGTATAGCTCTGTTAGTCCAGTCAAGAACCTCATCCATGTTGAAGGTCCAAACGTTCTTCCAGCTAACCTTCTCTTTAGCGCTCATTTCAACAACATAAGGATACATTAAAGGAGGGCGTGCATAACTCCCAGCAGGTATAATAAACGTTGAAGGCTTTCCTGCTGTATTATTTTCCTTTATTTTATCTATCATAGCTTTTGCTAGCGTACGACTAACATTCTCCCATTTAGGTAGTACCACAACTTTAACAGGACTCCATTTATCTATCTTATCTAAAGACATTGCAAGTAATTTCTTCATATCTTCTTTGCTTAAAGTAACGTTACGGACTATTCCTTTGAATCTTGGCATTTTTTCTCCTTCCAACCTTATTTTAGCTCTTCCTTCTTACTCCTCATGAAAAACCTCTTCAATGTAAAAGAATTAACCTTTTATTCTTAGACTTTCTTTGGACAAAACAACTATTTTCCATGATCTGAATCTTTTATATTGATTCTCTTACCAAAAAAAGAGGTGCCTTAAATCCTCTTTTATCCTGTCCACTTCTTTTCCAACCTCAGCCAAAACTTCTGGCTGGGACAAAATCTCCTTTAAAGTAAAATAATTACTCTCCATTTTTAACTTTTAACCTCCTCGCGTTTTTTATGCGGATTTTCTGACGATAAGTTTAGTCTCCAGAATCACACTCTGGAGTTCTTGTATTTCCCCTTCTATTTTCTTCTTTAATAATTTCATTGCTTCTTTTCCCAGTTCATATTTTGGAATATGTACAGTGGTGAGGGGTACCTGCAGAAAGCGAGCAAAATCTACATCATCATAGCCCACTATAGCTATATCCTCAGGAATTTTGAGCTTTGCCTCTTCCAGGGCTTGCATAATCCCCAGAACTACAAAGTCACAATAGGCAAAAACTGCCGTAAATTTAATCCCGGTAGACAGTGTCTCTTTCATAATTCTGTAACCATCTTCCATTTTTAAAGCACCTTCCTTGACTAAAGACTTATCAAAAAGAATAGCATGTTCCTGTAGAGCCCGTTTATACCCTACCAGTCTTTCCTTAGCACTGGAGATATAGTTAGGTCCATTTATGAACAGGATTTTTTTATGGCCCTTCTTAATCAAGTAATCGGTAGCTGAAAAAGCTCCTTTTATCTCATCTGTAATTACATAATCGCTTTCTACAAGATCAAAGTGTCGGCCCAGCAAAACAAACGGGACCTTCTTTCTTTTTAATTCCAAAATATCTCCATATTCAGTCTGAGACGGGGTGATTAGTAATCCATCCACTCTTTTTTCCAGCATCATCTGAAGGGCGAGCTTCTCCTGTTCATATTCCTCACCTGTATCACAAAGAATTATGCTGTATCCCATTTGACGAGCGGTATTCTCTATTCCCTTAACAATAGGAGCAAAGAAGGGATCAGCAATATCGGCAATTAGAACCCCAATGGAACTGGTCTTTTTTGCTTTTAGACTTCTGGCAAGAGCATTAGGAGAATATCCCAGTCTTTCGGCTACTTCCCTGACCTTCTGTTTGGTTTCATGGCTTATGTCAGGTTTGTTATTTAAAGCTCGAGAAACAGTAGTAGCAGATACTCCTACCTCTTTCCCTATATCCTTCAAAGTAACATGAAACATTTTTCTTCTTCTTCCTTTAGCCTTTCCTAATCACTACATCGATAACGTTAAAGATAAAGCTATTCCACCGGGCCATCTCACTACTCTTCCATAATGCTCTTTATGACGTCATCATAAACAAATCTTCGATGTCCTAGCTCTTATTCTTATGGTGCTATTATTTTATCGTTAACGTTAACTATAATATAATACATAATTGAAAATTGTCAACCCCCTAAATTTTTTATTTCTTCAAAAATTGAAAGTAAACCTAGATTTTAGGGATTTCCAGAAGAAATGTCGAAGAGGTAATAGTCCTAATAGTAATAGAACCGTCCCCTTTTCTCCGAACTGGTTCTTCCGTTTTTCCCTTGTCTCAGTCGATGAACTATGAACAATAAACTATGAACTTATTTACTGAGTTTAACCGCTGTGCCGTAGGCTAAGAGCTCAGCCGCGCTACCGATGACACTGGTGGTCATAAACCGCAGGTTAATAATCGCATCAGCTCCCAGTTTCTCTGCCTGGGCTATCATCCGCTTACTAGCCACTTTGCGGGCCCGTCCCATCATCTCGGTATACTCAATCAGCTCTCCGCCAAGAAGCAGTCGCACCAGAGCAGAAAGGTCCCTTCCCATCCAGATAGCAAAGATAGTGTGCCCCTGAACCAGGCCTAAAACCTGAGTGATCTGGCGACCCGGGACTTCTGTAGAATTCTGAAGCAACATCCGAGAGCGGGACTCATCGGATGAAAATTCTTCTCCTGCACTCTTATCTTTCCGTTGTTCGATAGCTACCGTCAACAAGACCAGCACAACACCACCCAGAATACAATAGACCGCACCTTTTAGCCACCAGGGCAACATGGGATCGTGATAAATGTACCAGGGCATTCCCACAAAAATCGCAGTGAAGAACCCGACCACGAAACCCAGCGAGCCAATCATTCGAACTATCTTCATAACTCTTCTCCTTTGGTATATCAAAATCTAGGGAGGGATGAGATCTTCACTTTACAATACTATGACATTATCATTTTGCAACGACATCCCTCATTCTGGACCCAGATAACTAATGATTTCTTCTTTTGCTGCATTCTACACTAGGTTGGTATCAGGCATATGGAGTTTTTCTATTCCAGCAAAAGTGGGGTGCATCCGGGTTCACCCTTTAACTTCTTCAAAAATTCTGGAACCTTCCCTCCGGCATCCGCAATTGCCATATTTTTCATCTGTTGACAGATATGAGGATACTCTTCAGCAATATTTTTTTTCAGTTTGGGATCGCTTTCCAAATCATAAAGAAGAGGACTTTCACCCCAAAGATAAGCGTTATACCAGTAGCGCTTATTACGAACCATCACAAAAGGTCCCCAGCCACAGGTAACGTGATCGTGCATTTGGCCCTCCTTGCCTAGAGCTAAAGGCCAGATATCTTTTCCATCCATGGGCTTTTCTGGCTTTATTACTAATCGGGCAAGAATGGTAGGAGGTAGGTCATAGTTATAAACTAAATTCTCACAGGCTGTACCAGCTCCCTCTCCATCTGGATGACGAATCATTAAGACCAAATCAGCGATCTCCCGGGACATGGGATGACCTTGTTTTCCTACCAGATTATGCTCACCAATGCAATGTCCATGGTCGGATATCACAGCGATAAGGGTATCATCCATCAAGCCCAAATCTTTTATTTCGTCGAGGAAGTACCCCAGCCAGCGATCCACCAGGGTTACCTCTCCAGCATAGTTTGCCTTGAGGCGCTTCAATATACGGGAGCTGACCTGGTCAGCCCTGCCATAAGGAGAGGCTAAAAAATCGATGCTATCGTCATCGGAATCGTACAGCCTTCTATAGGAGATGGGTGGATCCCAGGGCTCGTGAGGGTCAAAAGAGTCAAGGACCAAGAAAAACTTTTCCGCATCTTGATTCTGCTCCAGCCACCGGGCTCCTTCCCTAAAAACCTGAGCAGGAAAATAATCCTCTTCGCAGTCTCTATCAGCCACATTAGTTAGGTACTTACCAATAAAATCTGTAAACTTCTCTCCTATTCCCTTTGCTCCTTCCCTTAAATTCTGGGGGATGTATCTTTCAATCTCTTCCCGGGATGGATAAGGTCCTGAGCGATAAGGATCGCTCTCTTGACCTCTTATCCAAGTCCACTCATTAAAACCACAATGAAAGTTCATTGATGGTTTAAACTGATGATAGGTATCAGTTATGAAGGCTGTGCGATAGCCATGGTTCTGCAAAATTTCAGCAATGGTATCTCGCTCCTCGGA
>Ga0315533_1000777_pt1 | contig 26032 bp, 24 predicted proteins | sample SalMarSW160130MG_FD_203081 | JGI IMG/M metagenome (GOLD analysis project Ga0315533, IMG submission 203081) | Salt marsh sediment microbial communities from the Plum Island Ecosystem LTER, Massachusetts, United States - Salt Marsh Sediment SW1601-30 ... | reverse complement strand
TGCCATGCAGGATCGCCTCCACCAGGTCGTGTGAATACCCCGGCTCATCCGGAACTCCCAGCTCCAGGAAAACCTTTTTTTGCTTGTTCTTATAGTGCTTAAAATATTCCGTGGCCACATAAAATACATCCAGCTTATCGGCATCGCGTATCATTTTTGAAAGCAGCAGGCACTGGCCGTTCAAATCGCCCGGCAGCTCTTTCAGTCCGTGATATTCAATCGCTTTTTCTATCAATTCTCTTTCTTCCTTGTCCACATCCTCCAGCACCTTTTCTTCTTTAAGAACTTCCAAACCCAGTAAAGAGTGGCTCACGGTTTTCACATCGTTGTACATTCTGTATTTGATAAACTGTTTGAATCGCCCGATATCATGAAAGAGTGCTATCACCTCGGCGATGCGTTTCTGGTTTTCAGCCAACCCAAGCTCATTTGCTAAAAATTGCATCTCTCGACAGACCCGCAGGGTGTGCTCTTGCTTCAATTTCAGATGAGCGTTGACAAAATCGTCATTGTTGTAAAAACCATCTACGTAATTATCAAACCAGCTCCTGAATTTCTCTAACTGCTTTCGCTCCACGGTTGTAATTCTTTCAAACTAAACAATTTACTCCTAATTTACAGAAAACCACCTGTTCATACTACCAACTTTTAGGAAAAATTCATCTGGCGTCTTCAAAAATAGCGTATTTTGTGTATAATTCAGTGTTCACCCGTATTAATGGCTTAGCCATCAATTATCTTTGTGTTAAAAGTAGAAAAGAAAGGATGTACGATATGCCGACAGTTAAAGACGTCATTGTCCGAAAGCCGACCGATGAAGAAGCCAAGACCTGCCAGAACTGGCCGATCTGGAAATGTGAGCCCAGCACTTTTGACTGGGCATATACGGAAAAAGAAACTTGCCTTTTAATCGAGGGCAAAGTAACGGTATCAGATGGTGAAAATTCAGTAAGTTTCGGCCCCGGCGATCTTGTAGTCTTCCCCGAAGACCTGGAGTGCACCTGGAAAGTTCAGGAGGCCGTGACAAAATACTACAACTTTGGATAAAAAGATTTTAGGTTATTCGCTCAGGGCAGCGGTTTAACCCGTGAGATAAGCTCTTTATGACTTTTTTATTCCTGAGCAATTTATCTCATGGGTTTGACCATTATATTCTTGAAATAAACGACACTTTTCGGATCGTGGCCCTGCAAGGCGAAGGTCCCGCTGGATAGTTTCCTCCCGGGCTGACCCTCAAGAGTGAAATCTTCCGGTTCTGTCCAATCGACCATTGTTTTGTCGTTTACCTTGATGATTATTCGCTTGTCACGGACTATGATGTGTTCTGTGAACCATTCATTATCTTTGGCCAGTGACTCATTGACATCCTTTACAGCGTAGAGACTACCGGTCTTTCTCCAGTCAGTATGAGTATTATTGATCTGCGCCTCATAGCCCTTGCTCGGCCAGCCGGTTTCCTGGTACTCCGTGTGAAAGTATATACCTGAGTTGGAGCCGGGCTTGGTCATAACTTCTGCTTTTAACTCGAAATTTTTGAAGTTAGCATTTTGAATTGGTCCAGCATAAAAAAGATGGCTGCGCGGACCGGCTGCCACAATCATTCCGTCGCGCACGCTAAAGCTGTTTTTGTTTTCACTGGCCTTCCAGCCATTCAATGTTTTGCCGTCAAACAGGCTTTCCCATCCTTCTTCCTTAACGGACATTTTCTCCGCTGGTTGACAGCCGGTTAAAAAGACGAGCACACAGACCAGCATTAAAATCAATTTTCTTGCCATCTAATTTTTCTCCTTAGTTATTCAGCAACACACGAAACAGACATCTCTTATTCACTAACTTTTGGTCCTGTTGCGAAGTGTAACCTAAAATGCACGCTCTCGTCAAATCTAAAAGCCTGTTCCGTTGGCTGAAAAGCCTCTGTGAATATAAAAATGCTATTTACCCAACCGCACGTTTGTTATGCTAATCCACAATAAGAATTATCGATGGCACAAATGTAAATAACTTGACGTATAGGTCTTTGTCATAGATACAATTGTGAAGCACGCCCAGCATCAATAAATTGATTTAGGCCTTTAAAATTAGTAAACTGCTATTGTTATGGATAGTAGGAAAGTACATATTAAAAGCTTTGGGTGTCAGATGAACAAGCTGGATACAACATTGGTGGTTTCTGCGCTTAAAGCTAATGGATTCAACCTAACCGATAGTGTCAAGGAAGCTGATGTGGTCTTGATAAATACCTGCTCGGTTCGCGAGCATGCAGAGCAGCGGGTTTTTTCGCATCTCGGCCATCTAAAACATATCAAAAAAACCCGGCCGGATTTAATAGTCGCTGTGATCGGCTGTATGGCGCAGAGACTCGGTGCGGACCTGCTCGGTCACGAAGCCGTCGATATTGTTTGTGGGCCGGCTCAAATTCCTCAAATAACCGAGCTTGTAACAAAAGCCCTGAAAGAAAAACACTCGTCTCGGCAACTCGTCTTGGCGAAGCGCCAAGCCGGAGCCAGAAGGCCGAAGCCGGAGCGGGAAAAGAGCTTGGTGGTAACCGAAAAAATTAGGCAAGGAATTGATGACTATCAAACTGATGAACTTGAAAAATTTGAATCCACCTACGGAATCGAAGACAAGCAAATACCCGGTCAGGCCCGCCTACCCAGAGGCTTGTCCGGCGGGCAGGCCTTTGTTCGAGTGATGCGAGGCTGTAATAATTTCTGCTCATACTGTGTAGTCCCGTACGTACGCGGGCCGGAAGTCTCCAGATCGCCAGTTGCTATAATCGAGCAGATAAAAAAACTGGCTGACGCCGGAGTTAAACAGGTTACACTGCTGGGTCAGCGAGTAAACGCGTATAAATACACCACAGGTGAGAAAATTTACTGCTTAGCTGATTTGCTCCAAATGGCAAGTGACATTGATGGAATCAAATGGATAAAGTTTGTCACTAATTATCCATCGGAAGAATTCTTTAATGAGATTTTGCAAGTTATGGCCGACTCGCAGAAGGTTAGCAATTATCTGCATATACCCGCGCAGAGCGGCTCAGACAAAATCCTGCAGGCGATGAATCGTCACTATACTTCCGGCCAGTATCTGGAGCTACTTGAGAAAGCCAGGTCTACTGTGCCTGGAATTGCTATTGCAGGCGATTTTATCGTGGGTTTTCCCGGAGAAACCGAAGAAGACTTCCAGGCAACGATCAATTTGGTAAAAAAAGCAAGGTATAAGAATTGCTTTATATTCAAATATTCGCCTCGGCCCGGCACAACAGCAGATAAGAGGCTAAGAGATGACATCCCCGCTGAAGTAAAGAAAAGACGTAATATAGAACTGCTTGCTGTGCAGGAAAAAGTCAGTGATGAGCTAAGTCGAGGTTTCCTTGGCAAAAAAGTAAAGGTTCTTGTTGAAGGTTTAAGCAAAAAGCCACACTTAAATTCCACCGAAAGCAGAGATAATCCACAGTTAGCTGGCCGAACTGCAACGGATTATATAGTTGTATTTAATGGTCCGGCGTCGCTGGCTGGTGAGTTCGTAAACGTTAAAATCACACAAACCAGTCCCTTGACCCTGTTTGGTGAGTTTATTCAATTATAGCTTCTTTTGGCTCTCTGCATATTCAACTAAACGGCAGAGAGGGCTATCGTGTTCGAACATATAAATCTTTTCTATATTGCTCAGAGCATTATCTACAATGTCAGCAATTTGTGATCGAGAATGACAAAGCTCCCGGTAGGTTTTAGCCGCTCTCAATATATTATACCTATAGTCATCTTTTTGGATATTGGGAGCTTGAGCCAAACCAACTATACTCCAATCGATTTCTTTTTCCAGAAGGTCAATTGTGGTTCCGACTTGTCCGAGACGTAATTGGCACACTGTATTTATTTGTGAAGCGAGTGCAATAGCATCGTGGTCTAATATCTGGGAGAAATAATACTTGTTATACAGATATGAGGTGGTTTTTAGGCCGGCTAAGAATCCAGCTATAAACACTAATAAAAATAGTATGTAGAGTCTGAGTTTATTGCTTATCAATTTCATCTTTTAATCTCCTAATTGTTAGAGTAACGAAAATATAAACTGTACTTTTCCATTTATTCTCAAAGACATTTAATGCACAGCATGGCTCCCGACAGTCCCGTAAGGGATGCTGTGCAGGATGGCCAAGCCCATTGCACCATTGCCAAGTATTTGTATAGCAATTAAAGGTTACAGTTTTGTTACCATCATGTTACATCTTTATTTTTTTCTGAAATTCTTTATACTTATTCCAGAGCATAGACCGTGAATTCCAAACTGCGAACTCTTGTTCAAGCCGGCCTGTTCAATATGAAAGTCGAAACATAGAAGCTTTTATTACAGAAGGATACGGAATTATGACGAAACTGAGAGACAAAAAGGGTTTTATCTGCGATATGGATGGAGTCATCTACCATGGTGAAAGGCTGGTGGATGGCGCGAAGGACTTTGTCAATTGGCTTAAAAAAGAAGGCAAGAAGTTCCTTTTCCTGACCAATAGCAGTGCAAAATCACCAAAAGAATTGAAACGCAAACTATCGCACTTCGGCATCGAAGTCGATGAGAATCATTTTATAACCTCGGCGCAGGCTACTGCAAGCTTCTTAGCCAGCCAGAATCCAAACGTCGGCGTGTACGTGATCGGCGAATCAGGACTCGTCAACGCCTTACACGACGCTGGCTTCTATATCGATCATATTAATCCCGAATACGTTGTCGTGGGCGAGACACGCACATACAATTTCGAACAGATAGAGCTTGCTGTGCAATTGGTGCTCAAGGGAGCGAAACTGATAGGGACAAACTCAGACCTGACGGGCCCTTCGGAAAAGGGCGTGGTGCCGGCGTGCAGAGCTCTGATTGCGCCAATTGAAATGGCTACAGGAAGAAAGGCCTATTTTATCGGCAAGCCGAATCCGCTCATAATGCGGCACGCCCTTAAAAAAATTGACTGTGCCCCGGAAGATACCGTCATCATCGGCGACCGGATGGATACCGACATTATCGCCGGCATAGAGTCTGAAATCGAAACCGTGCTGGTGCTTAGCGGAATTACAAAAAGAGAAGACCTGGTTTTATTTCCTTACCAGCCCGACCACATACTCAACCGCGCGGCAGACATCCTGGCGGACGGTTAAGCCAATCACGTGAAAAAATATTTAGCCCCCAGTTTCACCGGGGGTTATTATACTGTATTTGATGCGTGAAAGGTCTTCTCCCTGCCTCGGCTTGCGAAAGACAAACAAACTTGTGGTGAGCTTGCCGAATCCATGCTCGTGCATTATAAGATAATAGCTTTATGTGTAACAGGCAGTACTTTCTGTTTTGTAATCATTCAAATAAAAATACTTCTGGTGCTTGTGATAATCGAGGTTTCTTAACTCAAGACAAACCACTTCATCAAATGTTGTTTCCAATAGAAACGAATTTTCTTTGATCAAGTTTTGGAAAGCCTGCTGTGCATTAACTCCCTTAGCAAAACCAACTACCTGGCAGTTTTCGACGTCAGGTTCTATCGCTTTACTCCATGGCTGAAAGGTATAACCTTCTGTAGTTATAAAAATATATGATTCCATGGGACTCTCCTAAACATTCTTCCAAAGTTTACGGTAAACACCTTTACCGAGAAACTCTATTAGGCCTAAATCTCTTAGTTCTTGCAGTTGTTGTCTTATTTTGGCCTTGATGTGACGATTTTCGGGGTGTAATTCTTGCAGTTGCTGCTGGTAGTCGTAAACTTGTTCAATTTTGAAGATATTAGTCGGGATTCTTGAAACTACGTTGAAGGTGTCCAATCGCCAACTGGACAACGTATTAATAATAGTTTCGATGCCTCCGTCATATAAATCATCTTCTGGTTCGTAAGATACTACTGGAAATAAATCCTTTTCGGATTTCTCAAACTTGATTCTTTTCTCTTTGGGGACTTTTGCAAGAATGTCCTGTGTTATGGAAAGAATTTCTTCGGTAACGATTGATACCTTTTCCTTATCCGAGAAGATTTTAAGAAAATCAGATTTGAGTCTACTAACAGTATTTGAGTCATGTATTAGAACGCCGCATTCATAATTATTTTGCAGGCCGCCCAAAGTTAAATTTCCTGACGTGATAATCGCACGAACAGAATCAAAAATGTATGTTTTTGCATGCAGCAGTGGAAAGTTCCTGACATCTATTTTGTTTTCAATAAAAGATTTTAGCGCTGCTAAATCAGATGAACTTCGATAGAAATTCGTTAGCTTATAACTTGTCATCAGTGACATTTTTGATTCTCTGGGTTTGTTATCCAATATCATCGTGGCGATATTAGCCTTAATAAAAGGACTAGCAAATAGTTGTTCTTTCGATGATCGGACCAGATCAAGAAAAACATCAGTCGATGGATTAGTAATTATTTCAACTTTCATTTTTTTCTGACCTCTTTCTTCAAAAGCTTTGATTGCTAACTCTATACTTCCAAAAGCAAATTCTGCAAGTTCTTCAATTGTGGCATGCATGGCAGTTTTCGTAAACTCCATTGTAAGAAATTCCAGAAATTCAAAATTATTGACGTATTGTTCTGCTTTCTTGGACATTGTCTTTATTATGGATCAATTACCAGATTCCGTCAACAAAGACAGTAAATTCGGAGTTGAAGTAGGGAAGTCAAAACAGGTCTTTGATTTTTACTCTTAAAGCTTTTGCGATTTTCTCAAGATTCTTTAAGCCGATGTTTTTTTCTCCGCGTTCGATTTGTCCTACATAAGCTCTATGCAGGTCCGCCAATGCAGCAAGTTTTTCCTGCGAAATATTTCTGTATTCTCTGATTTTTCTTATGTTCAGTCCGACTCTCTCATTAATGTCGCTCATATCGAGGACTCCTTATTTAAATTGTATGGGGTGATGCTTATTGGTCGACTACCTAAAGGTAGCATTTTTTCCGGTGATTATAGATTATTTCTGACTGATTGGTTGAGGTTGAGATTTTGGATCGTGGCAGTCCTAAACGCGCAAAAAAAAGCCGGGTCCAACGAACCCGGCATATCATATTCGATTAAATTATCTTCGCTTGAAGTAGTAAATAAATGTCAAAAAAATCACTGAGGCAATTAGCCTCACTGATGTATATTCTTGAAATAATGTCGTAATTGCAATATGTTCTACAATGCAAAAATTAACAACCGTACTTGCTAACAGAAGTCCTATTAATGTCTCTTTCAAATCTTCAAAATTTATTGTGATTCTAAAACAATTTGTTTTCCATGAAATGGAGATAAAAAATAAATAAACTCCTTTAGCAGGCCGGCGTGACATGACTCACGCTCCTCTAACGACGGCCCAAGAGAATAACATTTCGTACATTTTTTTCTCCTTGCCATGTTTTGTTTCCGTTGTGGCCCCTATTCTATCTGCGACGAGAGCCAACGGGACCTTGGTCAGCTCCGCGCGCGGGTGCCCACCCCGTACTGTATGACCGCATTTGATACCTCCAAATGCCACTATTCACTTTTCAAAGAGCGAGGTCGGTTTTGCCATTCTGGAGTTACATTCGCAAGAAATTGTGGCGTCGACGACCTGTTTGTTATCCTCCATAATTGTTAAGCCTCCTAACCTAAAATTATAGGTAGTCTTGCTTGCGGATCAACTACCTAAAGGTAGCAATTTGAAATTTACGATACTTCGGCTTCGCTCAGTACAAGTTTGCGATTGGCGATGGTTCGACTTTGCTCACCACAAGTTTGCGATTGACGATTGGCCCCGTGAGATAGGTGCAGACGATATCTCATGGGGTAAAAGCGGGTAAAAAAGTTCTATTTTGGCCGTTTTTTGTTGATTATTATTTGATATTGTGTTAAAATACTTGCATATTTGCATAGGCAAATATAAACCGCCAGTAGGCGGAGATATAGCGGAGAACCGCACGTTTTCGTATCAGCAGATACACGCCCATAAACCATTATTTGGCAATCAAGGCAAAGTTTTGAATTTGTATCATTTAGATTTTGATATTGTTTCCACCGCAAGGTGTCCTGCGGAGAATTTCGTGCTTCGTATTTCGGATTTTTCGTATCGAGATACGCTTCACGCTTCACGAAATTGCCCTCTACATCTGTCGAGAACCCTCTACAAATCAGCTCCTTTTATGCAAAACAAAGCCAATTTCCTAAACGCTCCAATGCATTTAAGTGCCGCGTTCGCAAGTGATTATGAAGGATTATGCGTCTGCGCGGACCGGGAAAACAAACCCAATTCAAACCCAATTTCCGAAAAGCCAAAATGGACGTAAACTTATATGTTATAGAGGATTATGAAAATGAAACCACCCTCAAGCTCCAAAAAAACAAACCCAAAACGAACCCAATCAGAGCCCATTTCGAGACAACTCTAAGGCCTGTTTCTCACCGCCGGAGTGGTTTGCTTTCCATTTGCGTCAGTAATAAAAAACGCTTAAAATGATTAGATGGATTACATATTCAGGAGTAACGTATGAAATTTCGTGTTATTTATCTTTCGGTCTTTCTGCTTGCCTGCTTTGTCTGCGGCGTGTGCTTGGCCGATAGAATCGTACTAAAAGAAGGCCAAACAATAACCGGCGATATCCTTGTCGAAAAAGAGGCTGTTATTTACGTAGATATAGGTATAACCGTCCTGAGTATTCCAAAGGATAAAATACTCGAATATGAGTATAGCCAAGCCATCGAGCAGGAAGTCAACGATGTGAATGATTTGGCCACCAGCTCTCCGTCAGGAGTCCCAAGGACTGCCACAGGCAAAGCTGAAACACCGACCGGCCAACTGTACAGAACTGCAAAATTACAAAAAACAACCATCGAAAAATGTGTAGTTGCTTATTCCGAAGCAGTGGTAAAGGTTTCAAGCCCGGCGGGCTTAGGCTCGGGATTTTTTATCAATGAAAACGGCTACCTGATAACGAACTACCACGTGATAGAAAACGAGACCAGGATAGAAGTCACCATGTTCCAGAAAGCCAAAACAGGCTTTGAAAAAAAGACTTTCAAAAAGGTTAAAATCGAAGCCATCAATCCTTTTGTCGACCTGGCGTTGCTAAAGGTCGAGGACCTCGCAGACACTAAGGTAAAATTCGCTTATCTCGGCGACATGGAGCAAATCAAAGTAGGTGAGGCGGTTTTCGCTATCGGTAATCCGCTGGGCTTAGAGCGGACGGTTACTAACGGCGTCATCAGCACAAAAAGCAGGGCCTTTGAAGGACTTGCCTATATTCAAACCAACGCCGATATAAACCCCGGCAACTCCGGCGGGCCGCTGTTTAACCTGGCCGGCGAAGTCATCGGCGTTACGAACATGGGATATATATTCTTCGGAGGACTCGGCTTTGCTATACCGGTTGACTATGTAAAACACTTCATTGAAAACCGCGAGGCCTTCGCCTATGACAAGGACAATCCAAACACAGGCTATATATACATTCAGCCCGACAGAAGACGCAATAAAGCCCGACTGAGCAGTGACAATTAAAGGCGGTGAAATGAAACATATCGCACCAAAAATTTCCGGTATCATTATTTTATCAATTATATCTACATCCTTTTGCGGCGCGGCACATGCAAAGACCCTGCCTAAGACAGCCAAGCTGGTTCCGCCTGAAACCATCCTGCTGTTGGATATTGACGATTTCAGTCAATTGAAACAGCAGTTCGAAAAAACGAGCATTTATAAGCTGTACAAAGACCCTGCGATGTCGGCTGTTGTCGAAGATTTCAAAACAAAAAGACGTGAAAAAATCCGAAAGATAGATAATGAATTCATCAGGACAATTGTTGATATTGACGTATTGCCACAGGGCAGAGTAGCCGCCGCTTTGGTACTGAACGACCAGACAAAAGATGCGAATGAGCCGCCTTTTCTTGTAATAAGCCAGTGGGGACAAAACTTAACAAAAATCAAAGAGGCGGTGGATAAAATGGTTGAAAAAGCCATTGAGGACGGCGCCCACCGAAAAACCGAGGACTACCGCGGTGTTAAAATCACAACCATAATTCAAAAATCTTCGAAGGTTCTGCATTATTGCTTTATTGATGACTGCCTCATAGTGTCTATAAATCTGGATATCCTTAAATTCGTTATCGCACATATTCAAGGTGCCGCCAGCCCCACCCTGGCCGATGGCACCGACTATACCACCACGATGAAAAATGTTGGGCCGCATCACGATATTGATTTTTATGTTAACATAAAACAAATAATCAAAACCGAGCTTGCCGAGGATACCTCCGGCGAGACAAAGACGATGGCGACAAACTTAGGTCTTGATAATGTCACATCTTTCGGCGCAGCGTTCGGCCTTGCCAGAGGCCCCGGCGGCTCATCTGTCACCAAGGCACTTTTGAAAATCAACGGACCTAAAAAGGGCGTTGTCAAAATGCTTGATATAGAAACCGCCGCCGTTGCGGTTCCGCAGTTTATCCCGGCGTCGGCCTATTCGCTGACTCAAATTAATTTAGATATCAAAAAAGCCTATGATGAGCTTTACAATATTCTTTTAAGCTTTTCTCCGCAGTATGCCGCTATCGCGCATATACCGCTTTTGCCGCCGGGTCCGCAGGGCGAACCCGGATTGCAGCTCAAATCCGATATGATTGCTCACTTAGGCTCGCAAATTGCTATCGCTCGGAGCATCGATAAGCAAGCTTCCGATGCCTTACCGCCAATAGAGCCATTAGTCGCAGTGGCGATAAATAACCGAGGCGCCCTGGAAAAGTCTCTAACGCTTCTATACAACAAACTAATAGCTCCAAAAGATCCGGACGCCAGACGGCAGCTACTGGGCCATACAATATATTTAGTGGACCTCTCTGCTTTTATGCCGGCTTTAAAGCAGGACCAAAAGACACCGATGGGGCAAGCCGATAGCAAGCAAACTGTTCCGGAAGAACATCAGTTAGCTTTTACTGTTACCGACACCCACTTGATATTCGGCAGCGAATCAACCGTGGAACGTGCTATTCGCACACTCAGCAGCATCGGTACTGCATCTATAGCGTCGGCAAAGTGGTTTACTGCCGCCAAAGCAAGTGTCCCTTCGGTTGTGGGACTGGCGGGCTTTCAGGACAACGCGACTCTGGGCGAGGTCTTGTGGAAAATGCTGAAAAAATATACTGAAAAAGCTGAGGTTAAAGACAAAGATTCGGACCTCGAGCTTAGGTTGGCAATCAACTCGAAATCGCCTTTCCCATATTTAGAAGTTTCACCAATGAATAAATTATTTGACGGTGGTCTTTTGCCTAAGTTTGATGCTATGCGCAAATATTTTGGCTTGTCTGCTTTTTACGGCGTCAGCAGGCCGGATGGTTTTTTCTTTGAATTACATTACATTAATCCACCCGGAGGCGACTAATACCTATCAAGAGCAAAATAGAATCGGTTAATCAATGAATGACTTTGTTTAGTGGGTAGGTGATTATTCCAGATGCGCCGGCGCGTTTCAAAGCAGGAACTAAAGAGCGTTCGATCTGCTCATCAATAATCACTTCTACAGCAACATAATCGGAGTCAGCCAAGCTGGAAATGGTCGGGCTTTTTTCGGAAGGCAGTACGCCGAGTACCGTTTTTAAGTCGCCCTTTTTTACATTCATTTTTAAGCCGACTTTGCTGCGAGCTTCAATCGCCGCGTTGAGCAGTATGACAATATTTTCAATTTTTTCCCGTTTGAATTTATCCTGCCAGGCCTTTTTATTTGCTATTAGCCTTGTGGTCGAGGTTATCACGGTATCTATCTGGCGCAGATTATTCGCCCGCAGCGACGAGCCGGTCTCGGTTAGCTCGACTATCGCATTGACCAGCCGGGCCTTGACTTCTGTAGCGCCCCAGCTAAATTCCACTTTTACTTTGATTTTTTTATCTGCGAAATATTTCTTTGTCATATTAACCAGCTCGGTCGCGATTATGCCGCCAGCCAAATCTTCCGGCTTAGTCACTTTCGATTCATCGGGTACAGCCAGCACCCATCTGGCGGGATTGCTCGTGGCTTTACTGTAAGAAAGCTCACAAACATCGACCACATCGCAGCCGCTCTCAGCTATCCAATCATAGCCTGTAATGCCGGCATCGAGCACGCCATCACCGACATATTTGCCCATCTCCTGCGCCCGCAGGCAAACCGGCCTGATTTGCTCATCATCTATATAAGGCAAATAACTTCGCTCGCAATCCTGGATATGGAACCCGGCTTTGCCCAAAAGCTCAATCGTTGCTTTGTACAAACTGCCCGCAGGAAGACCTAATTTTAATATTTCTTTCGACATCGACTTATATCTTATTTTTTATGAAGCAAACCTCGCTTTATTCTGTAAGACTCTGACACTTCTGTTTTTTCTATCTCGATTATTTTTTTCTCTTAGATTTCGTTTTATGAGTAGTTTTTTTCTTCGTCCCTCGCCTTTTTGCTGTCACAGGTAATTCGCTCTTATGACGCAGCAGAGCGTAAAACTCGTAGCCGGTTTTGGCTGAAATTTGTCTTGTCAAAAAGCCTTCTATATCCTGCTCATCAGCGTCTGGGTCAACCAAACCACTTCTTTTTAAGAACTCAATCATCTTGATCGTAAGAGGTATGGCGTGTCCTTCAAGCGCCGTAAGCATGCAGTAATTGACGACAAAAGAACTGGTGCCATCCAGTTTTTCAAGAATTTGCTTGGCCGGTCGTTTACCTGTTTTCTTGAGTGCCATTAGGCTGACCGTATGATATTCATTGAATATGGCCATCAAGATCTTATTAAACGTAACAGCTATCTGTCTGTTCACAGGCGTGTCCCCACCCAGCACTTCTATGATTTCCTCGACGTGCGAAACACGCAAGTCATTCAAATCGACAAAATAATCAGCAAATTTTTTAATCGCTGACTGGGCTGCCGTCTCACTCATATTCTCGCTGAGAATTGCGTAAACAATTGCATCCGTCGGCTTATCATAAACGGCTTGCTGGACCTTCGGATGCTCATGTTTCAGTGAGCGGTATAATTTTTGAACTTTCTTAGTATATTCTTTGCTATTTTTCATATTAAAACTCAAAAGGCTAAATTATTGCTCCTTAGGGACGGTCGAATCTTTGTCTTCCATCTCATCTTGCCCTCGGCCATGAGGCTCGGACTCGAAGGGAGGCTCTTGGGAAAATTCACTTACGGCCTGGTCTATCAGTCTCATCGTTTCCATCGTTTTTTTGAATTTCTCATCCTTGTGAAAATATAAAACAGGGCAGAATTTACTGTACAGTTTACCAGCCATCAACGATTGTATTCGGCTTTTTGCGCGTTCTATAGTTGCAAACGCTCTGTTCTGAGTGGTTTCATTCTTGCCCAAAATACTGATATATACATCAGCACGGCGTAAATCCGCTGCCATTTCGACTTTTGTGACGCTTACTAATCCTTCAATGCGTGGGTCGTTAAGATGGTTAGTGATAGCATCACTGACCGCTTTTCTTACTACGTGAGCTACTTTTTCCTGCCTTCGTGTCGCCATAATTTGGTTAAATGGTGACTTGTAACTGGTTAATTATTAAACCATTTAACCAATTACCAATTACCAATTACCAATTACCAGTTACCAGTTACCAGTTACCAGTTCACAGGGTTCTGGCCACTTTAACAACTTCGTAGAAGTCAAGGACATCATCAACTTTAACGTCGTCAAAACCAGCTATCTTTATGCCGCACTCAAGGCCGGTTTTGACCTCACGAGCATCATCCTTAAAGTGCTTTAGAGATTCAATGCTGAGGTTGTCTCTGAGCACGATATTGTCACGGATCAATCGAATCTTTGCGTTCTTAATCACGATACCACTGGTCACATAACAGCCGGCAATTGTGCCAACCTTCGAAACCTTAAATGTAGCTCTCGCAACGGCTCTTCCGAGGCTTTTCTTCTGCTCTTCCGGCTCGAGCAAACCGACCATTGATTTTTGTAGATCTTCGGTTATGCGGTATATTATGTTGTATAATCTTATCTCGACCCCTTTTGTTTCTGCGATCTTGGCTGCACGCTCCTCGGGAACGACGTTAAAACCGATAATAATGGCGTTCGACGCCTCGGCAAGCAAAACATCACCTTCGGTAATTCCACCTGTTGCTACGTGCAGGACCTTAATCTTAACTTCATTGGTACTCAACTCAGATAAATATTTGGTCAGGACATCCACCGAGCCTTGCACATCAGCCCGAATTATGACATTCAATTCCTTGACATTACCGGCTTCTATCTGACTAAACAGGTTGTCCAGCGTTATCTGAGCACGCTCGGCCAGTGAGTTTTCTCTTGAGCGTATTTTGTTTTCCTCAGCAGCGGTTTTAGCTTTGTTGATGTCATCCAGACAATAAAACCGATCGCCCGCCTGAGGGACATCGCTAAGGCCTGTTATCTCGACAGGCATAGAGCTTGTAGCTGTCTTTATACTTTTACCGTAGCTGTTTTTCATCATCTTTATTCTACCATAGGCACGGCCGGCCAATACCACATCACCCTTGTTTAGTTGGCCTTCCTTAATTAATAGCGTTGCCAACGGTCCTTCCTGTGGGGACATTTTCGCCTCAACAACCCATCCCATCGCAGGGATTGTATCATCAGCCTTAAGCTCAAGCAGCTCAGCTACATAATCGAGACATTCGAGCAAATCGTTTACGCCCTCACCGGTAATGGCACTGGTTTTAACGATTTCCGTGTTCCCACCCCATTCGGTGGGTGTCAAATCATGCTCAGCCAACTGTGAATAGATACGATTTATATCACAGCCTGGTAAATCTATTTTATTAAGTGCAACAATAATTGGCACCCCCGCCGCCTTGCTATGAGCTATCGCTTCTATGGTTTGTGGCATCATACCATCGTCAGCAGCAACCGTCAGCACCACCACATCGGTCATATTGGCACCTCTGGCTCGCATAGCGGTAAAAGCCTCATGTCCCGGTGTATCAAGAAACGTCACCGTCTTACTGTCCCAGGTAACTTGAGATGCGCCGATATGCTGAGTGATACCTCCGGCTTCGGATGCAGTCACGTGAGTTGAGCGGATTTTATCCAGCAGGCTCGTTTTTCCATGGTCGACGTGCCCGAGCATCGCTGCGACAACCGCTCTTTTCTCTGAATGTTTCCTTTGGCGCTTTTCAAATTCAGCTCTTATCTGTTCTTCCAGTACGCTTTTTTGCTCAACTATCAGTTCGGTTTCAAACTCCAGAGCCACCAGTTCTGCCACATCGCTGCTTATAGTTTGATTGGTAGTGGCCATTACACCATGCTGCATTAATTTACTAATAATATCAGCCGATTTAACCGCCAAAGCCGCAGATAAATCCTTTGCTGTTATTGGCTGGCTTATCAATGCTTTTTTCGGCCTGACAGGTGCGCTTATCTCCCGCTCGGCCTTCGTAGCGATTTTTCGTATTGGCCTTGATCGCAGACCTTCACCACCAGCCGCATCAAGTCGAGCACGTCTTTCTTCAATATCTCTTTGTCGCCACCTACTCTTGGATTTAGGCTTTTGTGCAATCTCTACACCCAGTTCACTCTGTCGGCGTCCATGCGTTCTGTCTTTCTGCCGTTTTATTGGTCGTTTCTTTTCCCTGCCTGGTGTGAAAGGTGATATTTTATCCTCATCCTTGCTATACATCAACGGCTCAGTAACAGGAGTATCATATCTTGCTTTTGGTTTCGGCCTTGGTCGCCGTAAGGTCTCCGGTGCCTCGATTCGAACAACCTTTGGTCCGCTCAACTGAGCTGGCTCAGGCTTTTTCATAATCGGTCCGGCGGGCAATATTGGTTCCGGCTCTTTCTTTTTTGGTTTTTTGACAACCTGTTTCTGTTCCGGCTGCAGCTGCTCTTTGGTTACTTTGGTTGGCTCAATTTCCGGAGGTTCTTTCTCAAGCTCTGGCACCTTTACGGTTTCTACTATTTGTTCGTCTTTTCCAGCTTCTGCGACAGCAAATGACCCAGCAACCTCTTTAGTAGGTTCAACACTTGACTTGGCCTTTTTAACTTTCTGTTCTTTTGCTTCCTTTGTTTCTTTGACGGCAGGCTTTCGTTTTGGCTTTTTCTTAATTCGAGCCTTACCCAAATCCACTTTCTTGGCAGTCTCAACGGTCGTGACATTCTCGCCTTCGGTGAACCACTCTCGAATAGTCGCTGCCAGGCCGGCGGAAATTGCCGACATATGGTTCTTAACGTCCAGACTCTCATCCTGGCACTTTTTCACAATGGCAGTGCTTTTTACGCCAAGCTCCTTAGCTAAAAGGTAAACTCTTGTAGCAGCCAAATGAAATCTCCGGTTTTCAGTCGACTCGTCCGTTATTCACGGCGTTTGTCTGCTGAGCTAATTCTTTTTCCGCCTGTTTTTTTTCTTTCGACTCAGCCGCTAAGCTTCTGGCCTCTTTGCCCGCCGCTTCCACCAGTTTCTCAGCTGTCTCCGGGTCGATATTCAACTCATTAATCAGCGGTTCGACTCCAACGTCATCCAGATCCAAAACGGATATCACACCAAGCGCTATCAGCTTATCAACTACTATATCATCGGCGCCTTCCACGCTCTTGGTGCAGGTTGCCAATCGCTCAATACCCTGATTATATTCATTCGGTGTTAATATATCGATGTCCCAGCCGCTCAGTCTTGCCGCCAAACGAACATTCTGGCCGTGCTTACCGATAGCGAGACTAAGCTGATCCTCTTCCACCACTACTGTTGCTCTGCCTAATTCGAAACACAAAGCAATTTCACTAACTTTTGCCGGCATCAATGCGTTGGCCACAAGCACTTGTGATGAGTCATTCCAGCGGACAATATCAATTTTTTCTCCTCCAAGCTCATCGACTATGTTCTTTATTCTGCTGCCCCGCACACCTACGCAGGCACCAACGGGGTCAACCTTATCATCGAACGAGGCGACAGCAACTTTTGTTCGGTAACCTGCCTCTCTCGCCAGTGCCCGTATTTCGATAATCTGCTCACTAATCTCCGGCACCTCGGACTCAAATAATCGGCGTATAAAATCTGGGTGCGTACGTGAAAGAATAATCTTGACCTGATTGGAAGTTTCCTTCACATCAAGAATCAAGCATCGAATTCTCTCGCTGGGCCGATGTGTCTGACCCATTATCTGTTCGGATTTCGGCATAAAACCCTCTGTCCAGCGGTCCAAGCTAATAATCAAAGTTCCACTCTCATATCGCACAGCCGTGCCGCTTGTGATTTGCCCCTTTCTCTGAACGAACTCGGCATAGATACTATCTCTCTCATCCGCCCTTATCTTCTGGATCATCACTTGTTTGGCTGTTTGAGCTGGTATTCGACCGAGCTTCTTTATATCGATTGGCTCACTATCCTTAACGGCACTGACCTTTCCTGTGGACCTGTCAATATGCACAGTTATTTCGCTATCCAGTTCACCAAAATGCTTGCGGACCGCAGAAACCATAGCATCTTCCAAATCTACAAAGATAGATTCTTTATCGATATTTTTATCGCGTGCTATATTGTCCACAATTCTTAGCAATTCCTGGCTCATTGTGCTCTCTCTTTCTAATCCGGCACTAACGTTCGTTCTCAGCCAGCACTAGAAATTGGTGCTGGACAAAAAAAGTGGAAACTTCGATAGTTTCCACTTCAAAAACACCTGCGACCGAACCATGCTTGTACACTGTTTCTACGCTACATCAAGTCCCTCCGTAGGGGTTCCGATATTAGAGTCTGTTGCATAATCAGAACCCAGCCACAAACCTGGTCCGCTTTACAACATCGAAGCAGAAACATCGATTCCCAAGCCGCCATAAGTACACAGGTGCAGCCTCGCAACTCCATTGTTCGTCTACCCTGCTGCACTGTTCACCAATCCTGTCAAAAGCTTTTTCAACATATGCCCAACCCTAAGTTTAGCTTTGGCAGCCGTTAATTCTTATAGTCGAACTTTTTATAATAATCGTCAAAGCCGTTAATAGCAATAACTTTTTTACTAAATTTGTGCAATTTTCAGCACAATTCGAGACCAAAATGTTCTTATTAACTCAAAAACTGCTGAAAAAAACTAAAAAACACCTTTTATTCGATTCTGTCTTTAGTTGCTCTCTAAAATCTATCTTCTTATAGGACTTCTTATAGGACTTTTTATATGGCTTTCTCTTACAATCTACTCAGCCAAAAATAGCGATGATTGAAATGTTAGCTGTAAACTTGACCGCAGGTCATAGGTTATAAGTAACAGGCTATACCGGAACCCAATGCAATATCAGTTTACCCTGCTTAACAGTCACTTGATCTAATCGCACTATTTTATCATCGATTTTGAAGACGGGATCGAACGGCTCATCATTCAGCAAAGATCCAGCAATCTTTGCCCGCAAATCCTCTATATCAATGGCTTCGGTCGCCAGATGGTTTTGATACATCTTTTTTGCTACTATTTTCGCCAGTGGAGTGATATTCATAGCGCCGATTTTAACCTTGTCCACCTTCAGATTTAAGAGTCCCTGCTGATCGACCGTAGGTTCCAGCACAATAGTAATGACAAATTCGGCTCCTCTTATATTTGCTATGCCCATCAATATGACGTTCTCGGGTACAAACAGCGCGACTGGGGTTGAAAACTTGACACCCTCTGCTTCTATGGGCCAATTTGACCCGCTGATAGTCTTGTTTATCCCTTCCTCAAGAACAACAAGTTCGAACGGTTTTTCCTGTTGCACGCTGTTGTAGAATTCAGACGATAGGTGAGTCAGGTACGGATGAACCCGCCTCGAATCGCTGCTGGCAGGGTCGGTTTCAAGCGGGCTGTAGCGCGAGGGTTTATAGAGCAGTAAAGCAAAGATAATGCACGCTATAGCTATATCAACCAGAAGCCAACGGATGACCTTTCTGTATTTTTCCCTTCTATGAGTTTCCAAATCTGCCTCGAAAGTTCTCTATTAATCGATAATTCACTATTCAAAATTTCCACCTTGCTTAAAACTGCCAATAAGATTATAGTAATGCTGGTATCTAATAAAAGGACTTTCTTAGTCCTGATTTTATTGCAAAAGGCTTTTAGAAAAAGTTTTTTTTTCTTACATAGCAGAAAATTTTAAGGTTTTTGTATTTTCGATAAAAAGGAAGGTCGGTTTTAGAAAATGGCGAGTCATTTTGCTGATAGGCTATGCAAAGCTGTCCAGGCCAAGAAGACTTCTTTGATCGTTGGATTAGATCCGGTTTACAACAGACTTCCCACAACTATAACCAGTCATCGCCAGCTTAATGACGAATTTGACGCTGCCTCTGCGGTGGATGCTATCTTCGATTTCTGCACGCAAACTATGCGATTCGTCGCCCCCATGGTGCCGGCTGTTAAGATTAATATCGCCTGTTTTGAAAAGTATCTCTGGGAGGGCATAGAAGCCTACTATGCGTTGATTGCCGAGGCTAACGACCTGGATTTGGAGATAATCGGCGACGTAAAGCGGGGCGACATCGGTCACACTGCTCAACTTTATGCCGAGGCTCATTTGGAGAATCCGGAATTAACCGGCCTGGAAGATACCGTTGTTCCAGATGCCATAACTGTCAATGGTTACATAGGTGCAGACGGCATCGAACCTTTCGCCGATATGGCTACCGCTCAGGGTAAAGGCATCTTCGTTCTTATTCGCACCAGCAATCCTTCTGCTGCTGCTATTCAGGATTTTGCCGACGCCAATGGACAAAGAATGTATGAGAAGCTCGCCGAGATTGTCGGCGAGATAGCGGGCAAATCAGAACGGGTCAGTGAAAGCGGATACAGTAACGTAGGAATGGTTGTCGGTGGCACATCGCCTGATGTCACGACTGCTCTACGCCGCAAGTACGATAAGGTATGGTTTCTTGTACCGGGATACGGCTCACAGGGTGCTAACGCCAGCGATTGTGTGCGCTTCTGCAAACCGGATGGCACCGGAGCTTTGATCAATGCCTCGCGCTCGATAATTTATGCTTATGAAAAGCCACAATACAAAAGCCAGTTCGGCGACGACTGGAAGAGATGTATTGAGCAGGCGCTTATCGATGCAAAAGTTGACTTGGCAAAAGCAATGCAGAGTTTAATATAGAAAGAACTAATGCCTAAGAGATATCAGGCAACACATAATACGCAATACGCAATACGAGATACGAAATACGATTTTGCCGGTAAGACAGTATTAGTTATGGGCTTAGGCCATTTCGGCGGGGGTGTTGATGTTGCTGAATTTGCCGTAAGAGCCGGCGCAAAAGTAATAGTAACAGATTTACTAACAAAGCAAAAGCTGAGCAATTCGATAAGTCAACTCGGTGAATTTCAGGATATAGAATTTCATCTCGGCTCACATGATGAGGCTGATTTTTTACAAGCTGATATAATCATAGCCAATCCCGCAGTACCTTTAAATAATAAGTTTCTGCAATTCGCCAGAAGTCACAATAAATGTGTCACGTCTCAAATAGGTATCTTTTTTGAGCTTTGTCCCGCGACGATAATCGGCATAACCGGAGCCAATGGCAAAAGCACCACCGCCGCTTTAACAGCACACCTGCTCAGAGGTACGATGGACGATGGACGAAAGACGAGTGACGAACTTGTCATTGCGAGCGAAGCGAAGCAATCTCAAACCACGCAATACGCAATACGCAATACGCGGTACGAGAACGTTTGGCTTAGTGGCAACATCGGCAACGAGCCTTTGCTAACTACGCTGAATCAAATTAAAGCAAATGATTTGGTTGTGCTGGAGCTTTCGAGCTTCCAGATAGAGCAATTGGCGGAAATCCAATCCGCCGTTAGCGGACCGAAAGTTGCGCTATTGACCAATCTTACGCCGAACCATCTTGACCGCTACGGCACATTTGAGAATTATTGTGCAGCAAAGGAAAACATTTTCAAATTTCAGCAGCTTGATAGAAGTAATCCTGCTGTTTCTATCTTCAATGCCGAAGATAGAATTGCCGCCGAATGGTTTGAAAAATACAGGCGTGACACCGGCAGGATTTGTATAACATTTTCAGCCGACGATGTAAGCCAGGACATTCGTGATAGTTTCACGCTGCCTGGCCGAGCCAATCTTTCCAACCTTGCCGCGGCTATCGCTATCGCCAGACATTTTGGTGTCGTTGACGAAAAGATTAAAAAGGTTATTCCTTCATTTAAAGCACTACCTCATCGTCTCGAATTTGTTCGAGAGATAAGAGGCGTCCGCTGGTACAACGACTCCAAGGCTACTACGCCGCAGGGTACGATTACTGCACTGGAGGCCTTTGACCAGCCTATAATTATTATAGCCGGCGGATATGATAAGCATTTACCCTTTGGCGAACTTGGTCAAAAATTTGCTCAAAAAGCAAAAGCAGCTATCCTGATAGGCCAAACCGCACCCAAAATCGCTGAGGCAATACGCAATGCTATCAGCAAACGAAGCACGAGGGATGAGGGACGAGAGACGAGAATCGAGAATGTGGAATTTCTTGACGAAGCAGTTCAATTAGCGAATCGCCTTGCAGAAAGTGGCGATGTCGTCTTATTAAGCCCTGCTTGCGCCAGCTACGATATGTTTGAAAACTATGAGCACCGTGGCCGAGAATTTATTAGACTTGTCCAAGCACTCAATGGTTGAAAATATCTGAAAAACCAAGCCAAACGACACGGCAGCATCGTTGTACAACGTTACAAATCACAATTCGGTCAATCGACTACCCCTTTTTCCTTAGAGCCAATGATGAAGGCGTGTGTATGACCTTCCATCTCATAGAATTTTACTATGGGCGTCTGGGGTTCCTTACTGCCGTTACTGCCGCGAATCTCGCACGGCACATACCAGAGGTCGCCTTCCTGGTATACGTCACCTGTAATGACAAGCTCATCGACCCATTGACCGGCGGCTTTCATTTGCTTGATCTTTTCCCAGATTTCAGGCGTATATAATCGGAAAAATAGGTCGAGCTTCCGAAGTGTAGCTATGTCCACGTCTATAAGTGCCTGGCCGGTTTGTTTGACGATTGTCATGCACGCTTCCTGCCGGCTCATTCCATCAGCTATAAGCCCAGAATCCGGGTCCACCATGCAATCGACCTCGGACTCAACGATCTTAGCGTCGGCGGGTATGTCGAATATGCCCTCAGGAGGTTTTTCATTATAGCGAATCAATCCGACGTTCTTTAGCGCAAGCGTCTTCCTGAGCATTTCCATTGGCGCATCGTCTCTCAACGTGGCAAAGCGGATTGGCAGTTTATTCTCAGGGTTTACCCAGAATTTCTGCTCCCTCTTTTGTGTCTTGATGTATACCACGATGAATTCCTTTTGACTGTTCGGGTCTATCTCGTTATATATTTGGACAGAGTCCGTTTCTTGTGCTTTTCTTACAGCGTCCTCAAAGAAGCTACCAAACTTGATGATCCAGTCTTTGCCCCTTTCATCTCGACGTGCGAAGTGGACAGCCTTGGTCCGCTTATTGAGCCCGAACACACCCGTTGGACTACAAATCTTGCATAAATTGTGGCTGGTCTTTCCAAGCCATATATGTGTAGGTTTATCCGGATCGCCGACAAATTTCATCCAGCATTCAAACTCGCCTTGCCTATAGAACTCGCCCTTCATATACACAGTTCTAATTTCCTTCATCGCCTTAATAGTCTGCTCGACAGCGTAAGCGGGAGTTGCTCCGTGATCCAATATAGTGGTTAATCCAAGAATAACAGCGATAATTATCACCGCCGCCGCGGCTAACTTTGTTATTCTGCTGTTCATGATTATTCTCCAGATACTCGGCTGAGTAATCGCCGAATCTTTCTTTTTTGATTCTTCAAATACCTCGACAATGTCTTCAAGAACCGCTTGATCTGTTTTGGTATTTGTTTCAATATTTATATTCTTAATCAGCTTTTCTATACTTTCTGACGGTCTCATAATTTGGCCTCGCTATCTAAAATTGACCGTAGCTTATCCAGTCCATAGCGGTACCTGCTCTGGACTGTGTTAATTGAAACGCCCTGTAACTCGGCAATTGCCCGAAATTTCATTCCGCTCTGCAGGTGCAGGGCTACCACTTCCCGCTGTTCATACGAAAGCTGGGAAAGTGCGTTGTTTAATTGGCACAACTGCTCGTTGTCGATAATCCACTGTTCTGGCCTTTTGTAGGTTGAAACAATTGGTTCAACTTCATTCAGACTGGTTGTTTCCTGACGCTTTTTTGCTCGGTTCCAGTTACGTGCACGATTGGCGACAGAGGCTGCAAGATAGCTTTTCAGATTGCCGCCCATCTTCAGATGCTCCGAAGATTGTGCAAAAGATATAAAAGAGTCGTGTACAATGTCCTCGGCGGCAGTCGAATCGTTCAACAGAGCCGATGCAAGCTTTAGCAGATTATCTTTGTATTTTTCATAGATGCGACGCAGGGCACCACTGCTACCTCGCTTAAATTTCCAGATAAGCAGCTTATCTTCTATCATCTATAATCCGCACGGTTTTATCTTGGACAAACGTTTGTTACCTATAATACAACCAGATCAGTTGCTTTAGTCTAAAGAAAATCATTTTTTGTGCAGCACTTCGTAAAGTCGGTCTCGGATTTTGTCGATTTGAAAACTATCGTAACAAGAGGAGAAAATTTGGGGGCTGAGGTGTTAAAGATGGACGCAAATAAAGAGCGGAGAACCGAGCAAAGACTTCGTTATCATTGGTCTATCTGGTTCGCTGAGAACTTTGAGGGAGAGCTTACACAGGGTCAGATGGTTGATGTATCCAGCAGAGGAGCGGCGTTTACCTGCTATGTCGACGGCGGTTGTCGGTATCCAGGCCAGCATATAACCGCTCGTTTTAGCGTTCCCCGCTACGAGCCGGATGGCTCTTTTGACATGTCAGATTTCATTCGCTCAGGTCATATCTGTCGAATCGAAGACGTAAACAGGTTCTCGCGTCGCGTTGCAATTCAATTTGCGGATCCCTTACCTTTCAAACCCGGCGAGCAAGCTGGTTGTGAAATGGATAGCCGAAAAGCATTTAATACTATGATGGTATAGTTATAATACCTGCCGCAGCTTTCAGTAGCTGGTTAGTAAGACATTGCTTTGAAAGTAATTAAGTATATTGAAAGCTGATTCTTTGGCACGTCTTCTGTCCCAGTCTTAATACACTGTGATTATTCTAAACTTCTTTATCGAGCCGATTCAGCAAAATTCCTTGCAATTTATGCAATTCCAAGAGATTTCTGACATATTCGGCTGGTTTTGAGCGGCTCTGACAAGCCTTCTTTAGTGAAATCTTTTTTTCTACTCTTTTTCTTTTTGTTTTTGCCACTTTTGTCCTTTCTTTATTGACAAAACTCTATATAGGCATCTACAATTCACACTAATATATAGAAATCTTTGTCAGATATTAACGCCTTTGTGGCATTTGTAAACTCATATTTCGTATATAGGTAAAATAATTGCAAAATTTTAACGTAAATGCGATAATAGAACGCGTTAGACTTTTGCGCAAGCAATATGCGGGCGAAAGAGGCAAAAGCAAATTTGCCCGCGCTTTGGGCATAAGTGCTTCTACTTACAGCTATTATGAAGATAACAGAGTTCCACCAATTGAGATTCTGCTTAAGATGTGTGAGGTTACAGGGGCGGATTTGCAATGGCTGTTAACGGGCCAAAGCACCGGAAAAAATTTCGCGTTTGGGGAAAATTTAGAGATTCTGCGGAAGTTAAATGACCTTTTTATAAGCAATCCGGAGATGACCGACGCAGTACGAGCTTTTATCGAGCTATTATGTGAGAAAAAGGGAATTGAAAGCCGGTTTTATTCCGATGCAGCACGAGCAAAACCGGAGCGTCCCGGCTGGATTCCAGTGCTCGGCAGAACAGCGGCAGGGATTGTTCATTTCTGGGACCAAACACTTCTGCCGGAGCCCAAGCAGGCTATTACAGAATTGGATGAATTAGTAACAAAGCATGTCGGCAAAACTATTATTGGTTCAGCCAATGGTATTATCTCGGTCGATTTTCATGCTCGTCCTTTGGTTGAGGGTCTCAAAAGCCAGCAGGTTAATCTTATTAAGCTCAGTGGGCTGGAGCAGGAACAGATAGTGGAATTTATACAGTGCGAGGAGATTCATAAGCTGTTTCCCGACAGCTTTGCTTTGCAGATAGACGGCGACAGTATGTCTCCGAGAATAAATGACGGTAACATCGTGATATTAAGTCCTTCTGTACCTGCTGTCCAGGGACAGATTGCGATAGCACGGGTCATAAATCAAATAGGCGTCACCTGCAAGCTTATAAGAACAACAGAGAACGAAGTGCACCTAATACCTATCAACGAACGGTACGAGCCAAAGGTCGTGTCCAGGAAGGATTTGCTCTGGGCTTTGGCAGTACTCTGCCATATACGTGTTTAAACAACTTTTAATTACCTGCATCTCTTGTTCGCTTGGATAGAAGAATCAGATTCCTTATCCCTTCGATGCCTCGAGCGGCGAGCCATCGTTGCTCAAATTGCTTTTCCTGGGCAATTTGAGCTATAGCCATTAAGGTTCTTAAGTGGTAATTCCTCTCGTCTCTGCTGCCTGCCAGAATGAACATTATCTTCACAGGGTCTTTAGCATGTGGAAAGTCAATACCGTCACGGGCACGGATAAGTAAAATATCAAACTTGTTTTCGCCATCGACAATAATATGCGGTATGGCGATGCCGGGCTGGACCACCGTGCTGCCCTCTGCTTCGCGGTGAAGAAATTTTTCAAAAAGTATGTATTCGTCTGTTTGCAATCTCTTGGTAAGGATGGCAGAAACTTCTCGAAAGATTTTCTCCGCCGATACTTTGCCTTGGACATCCAGGATTTGACACTGTCGTATAAGCTGATCGAATCTATCTGCAATTATTTCGTCACGTTCAAACAAAATATCTCGAAGCTCATTCTCAAGTGTAACGGTTTTCAACTCTCGGTCGGTAACGCGTTCGACCACGTGCATAACGGCGGAAGCCCTGCTGACCCGGCGAGCAACATACAAGCCAAACCATGCTGTGCTCAAACCAACAAATGCAGCGGTAATCAATAGAGG
>Ga0315533_1000776_pt1 | contig 26032 bp, 26 predicted proteins | sample SalMarSW160130MG_FD_203081 | JGI IMG/M metagenome (GOLD analysis project Ga0315533, IMG submission 203081) | Salt marsh sediment microbial communities from the Plum Island Ecosystem LTER, Massachusetts, United States - Salt Marsh Sediment SW1601-30 ... | reverse complement strand
TAGAATACGAAGTTATGCGGGATGCTGCTGATAACTGCATTACCGTGTGTAATATGGAAAACATTGACCCCATGGGGGTGCATACCGGGGATAGCATTGTGGTAGCCCCCAGCCAGACTCTCACCGACAAAGAATACCAGATGCTCAGGTCGGCCAGTCTGAGAATCATAAGGGCTCTGGGAATTGAGGGTGGCTGTAATATACAGTTTGCCCTGACCCCCAGTCCAATAGTGGCGGAGAAATGGGCCCCGGACCAGAAGGGAGTTGCCAAAAGCGAATATTATGTAATTGAAGTCAATCCACGTGTCAGCCGCAGTTCGGCCTTAGCCAGTAAAGCTACTGGCTATCCTATTGCCCGGGTGGCTGCCAAAATAGCCATAGGCAAGAGGCTCGATGAAATCCCTAATAAGGTCACGGGCAAAACGCTGGCGTCTTTTGAGCCAGCCCTGGATTACTGCGTGGTCAAGATTCCCAGGTGGCCTTTCGATAAATTTGCTTCGGGTGACCGAAAAATTGGCAGCCAGATGAAAGCCACTGGTGAGGTAATGGCCATTGACAGGTGTTTTGAGGCTGCTCTACAAAAGGCTGTGCGCTCCCTGGAATTCGACAAACGCACCCTGCTTTGGGAAGACCTTGGTTGGAGTCAAGGGAAGGGGCTTAATTCCTACCCGCTTCACCCTAACGACTTAAGACTATGGGCGATTATGGCGGCACTGCGAAGGGAAGCCGCGCCTGAAGAGCTTTCCCAGCTCACCGGGATAGACCCCTGGTTTATTTATAAGTTCCAGAATATTGTAGACATGGAGAGGAAGCTTCTTTCCGAACCGTTGAAACCGGAGCTTTTATGGGAGGCGAAGAGGCTCGGCTTTTCCGATGAGCAAGTGGGCACTTTGGCCGATAGGTTGCCGGAGCAGGTAAGGCAGATTCGCCATGAATGGCAAATCCGCCCGGTGTACAAGATGGTGGATACCTGTGCTGCCGAATTTGATGCTGAGACCCCTTATTTCTACAGCGCTTATGAAAAAGAGAACGAAGCCGAACCGTTGGCAGAAAAGAAAGCCGTGGTCATCGGCAGCGGGCCTATACGCATCGGGCAAGGAATTGAATTTGACTATTGCTGCGTCCATTCAGCCTGGGCGCTTCAAGAGGCAGGAATCAAGAGCATCTTGGTCAATTCTAATCCCGAAACAGTTTCCACCGATTTCGACACCAGTAATCGCCTCTACTTCGAAGCGTTAGACGAGGAAAGCATCCGAGATATACTTGAGAATGAGAGTAATAACGGTTCTGCTCCAGCATCTATCGTCCAGCTCGGTGGACAAACACCAATTAATTTGGTTGGGCTCTTAGCTCGCAACAATCTACCAATACTCGGCTCGAGTGCCGAGGCTATAGACATCGCTGAAGACCGTCATCGCTTTGAAGATTTCCTGGACAGATTAGGTATTCCTCAGCCGCCGGGGGCTGGAGTGACATCCGTTGAAGAGGCACTAAACGTAGCCAGGAACCTGGGCTATCCGGTCTTAGTACGCCCTAGCTATGTCCTGGGGGGCCGGGCTATGGAAATAGTGTACAACGGACCTGAGTTAATCCGCTACCTGACACTAGCTCTGGAGATGGACAGCCAGCATCCTGTGCTCATTGATAAATATTTCTATGGTAAAGAAGTCGAGGTAGATGCCATTTGCGACGGGGAAAAGGTTCTTATTCCTGGCGTGATGGAGCATATTGAAAGAGCCGGCGTACATAGCGGTGACGCCTTGTCTATCTACCCGGGAATCAATCTCACTCAAGACGAAGTAAATGCCATGGTGGATTACACCACCAGAATCGGACTGGCTCTGGGAATTAAAGGGTTGATGAACGTCCAGATGGTAATCATGAAGGAAAATGGTCGCTCAACGGTATATGTTTTTGAGGTAAATCCCCGCGCCAGCCGGACCGTGCCTTTTATCTCCAAGGTAACCGGCGTGCCCATGGTAAGAATTGCCACTAAGGTCATGGCCGGGATTAGCCTCAGGGAGCAAGGCTATGAAGGTGGTCTATGGAGGAGACAAAACTTGGTAGGTATAAAGGCTCCCGTTTTCTCCATGTCCAAATTGATTGGAGTAGATAGCTACCTCGGTCCTGAGATGAAATCCACAGGCGAGGTTATGGGGATTGACTACAGCTTTGAGGCAGCCCTGATTAAGGCACTTTTAGCTGCTGGATTGATGCTGCCTCAAGGAGGTAGTCTGCTACTTAGCATTGCAGACAAGGATAAAGATGAAGCCTCGCCTCTGATTAAACAATTGCATTCCCTTCACCATGAGCTCTACGCCACGGAGGGGACCGCAGAGATGATTGAATCTATGGAACTCCCGGTAAAATTGGTGACCAAGAAGCTAAGCGAGGGGCATCCTAACGTTGTTGATGTTATTCAAGATAATTCTGTGAGCGGAGTGATTAATACTATCACTGGAGGGCGCATTCCGCTGAAAGATGGGTTAGATATCAGGCGTGCTGCGGCAGAAAAGAGGATACCATGCTTCACCTCATTAGATACTGCTCGGGTAGCTATAGGAGCGCTGGCAGATAGCAGCCAAATCTTTAACGTTCAACCACTCAGGGAGTATCTAAAGAGAGAAAATAACGCAATATGACAGGGCAAAATTAGAGCAAAGAGCAAAATGGAAAATGCAAAGAAACAAACCTTGTGCTCCGTAGCTTCTAATGTGGAGATCATGCCCGGCATACACCTCATGTGGATTGAGGCGCCAGATATAGCCTGTTCAGTGCTGCCGGGGCAATTCATCACAGTGCGGTGTGGAGATTTTACATTACGTCGCCCTCTCAGCATCCATCAAGTTTCATCCCGAGAGATTGCCCTCCTGTTCAAGGTAGCAGGCAAAGGCACCCTCTGGCTGTCACGGCGGCAAACAGGTGAGAGAATAGACATTCTTGGCCCTCTCGGGAAGGGGTTTAGTATCAAGCCAAGAGCAAGGAACTTGCTGCTGGTGGCTGGGGGAATTGGCATCGCTCCGCTCATTTTCTTGATGCAGTGTGTTTCGTCACAGAACCAGGTAACTTTAATTCATGGGGCGAGCACTGCCGCTCAGCTCTATCCCTCAGCTATGCCCAAGACAGGCCCTTCTTCTGCGGGCAAGAAGCGAAGCAAACTCTCGCCTTTGCCAAAGGGAGTCCAATTTATTCCCGTCACCGAGGATGGCAGCATGGGCAAGAAAGGCATGGCCACGGATATTCTGCCTGATTTCTTAGACCGGGCTGACCAGGTGTATGCCTGTGGTCCAGTAGATATGTATAAGGCAATGGCAGAGACGTCACGGCAAGCGAAGCAAAGTAATCTCAAACTAAGAAAATGTCAGGTTTCCCTTGAGGTGAGGATGGGGTGTGGTTTTGGAGCCTGCTATAGCTGCACTATAAATACCAAGAAAGGCTTAAAACAGGTATGCAGTGATGGACCTGTATTTGAATTAGACGATATCATATGGCAGGAGGTAAGGATATGACGGTAGTCACTAAAGACATCACCCTTCAATCAAAAGGTAATTGCGACATTATCGATATAACCTCTCAGGTGGCAAAGAATGTAGAGGAATCTGGGATTAACAGTGGAATAGTCACTTTGTTTATAGTCGGTTCAACAGCCGGAATAACTACCATAGAGTATGAGCCAAATCTAGTTTCCGATTTTAAGAATATGTGGGATAGGGTGATACCCCAGAATATTCCTTATGAGCATAATAAAACTTGGGGGGATGGGAATGGCCATTCCCACGTGCGTGCTTCCACGCTTGGAGCTTCACTAATAATACCTTTTGTGAACAAAAGGTTAACTCTGGGCACCTGGCAGCAGATAGTTTTCGTTGATTTTGACAACCGCCCAAGATCCCGAAAGCTCGCTATGCAGATATTGGGTGAGTAAGCAAAATTAGAGGATCAGATTTTCATTGTCATAAACTTAATAGGCAAAGGTGATGCGGCAACAATCTGATTGCACATTCTGACGGACTATTAATTCTCCCTTTTCGATTGCCTGAATGTCTTTCTTTTTCCTTGCCTGAGTTGTCAGTATGAGTGAAAACTGCTAGATTTATGCCAATGTCTTACCATCGAATAGTGGCTAAATTCGGCACAAGCCTCCTTACCTCGGGCGCTGACCACCTCGACTTGCAAGTTATGTCAAGTTTGGTGGAGCAGATAGCCCGACTCCATGGCCAGGGGAAGGAGATAGTAATAATCTCTTCCGGAGCTATTGCCTCGGGAAGACAGAGGCTTAAAAAAGTTCCAGAACGCAAGAACACCCCTTTCAAACAAGTCCTGGCTTCGGTGGGCCAAAGCCACCTCATGTATACCTATGAACAACTTCTCAGCCAGTATGATATAACCGTAGCCCAGGCATTGCTCACGAAGGAAGACCTCTCCGACCGCAGTGGCTATCTTAATGCTCGTAATACCTTACTGGCTCTTATCGAGCTTGGCATAATCTGTATTGTCAATGAGAATGACATTGTCGCCATTGACGAGATTGAAGGGCTCAAATTCGGGGATAACGATAATCTTTCCGCCATGGTGGCCAACCTGGTTGATGCCGACCTTCTAGCGCTGCTCACCGATATCGGCGGCTTGTACACTGCCGACCCAAGTTGCAATCCTCAAGCCCAACTTATTCGCCGGGTGGACAAGATTGACGCCGAAATCGAACGTATAGCTAGTGACACTGCCGGTCGCCAGGGGATTGGCGGCATGGCAACCAAGATTGAGGCAGCCAGGCTAGCTACTTCTTCAGGTGTAAACGTAATCATTGCCGATGGGCGGGAACCCGACATACTGGTGCGGATTAGTCAGGGAGAAGACACAGGCACATTCTTTCCTGCGCAGGTGAACAAGATGGAGAGCAAAAAGAGGTGGATGCTCAGCGGGCTGGCTTCCAAAGGCAAGGTCACGGTGGACAAAGGCGCTGTTTTAGCGCTCAAAGAGCAAAATAGAAGCCTGCTCCCTGCAGGGATTATGAAAGCGGAGGGGAAGTTTCAGCGCGGCGATATTGTGGATATCCTGGACGAGCAGGGCAAACGCATTGGCTGTGGCATTTCTAATTATAGCTCTTCTGATTTAGCTATCATCGGAGGGAAGCACTCCGATAAAATCCTCAGCCTCCTCGGCTACGACTACGGCGACGAAGTGGTTCACAGGAATAATATGGTGATGCTATAAACAATAATGGAGGGTGAGAGATGATTGCTAAAAAGGAAGCAAGAAGAAAGCGCTGCAAGAATTGTAATAGGATATTGGACCGCATTTGGTTTACAGCTCTGATGACTGAGGAATGGTCATGGAATGGCGAAGATTATAACGAATGCACCGCAAGGCACAGCCTCGTTACCGATGCGGAACAGCCTGTGCGGTGTCCATACTGTGACGAGATTGTTGGCACAGGCCTCGACTTCGGTTTTGGAACAGGCTACAAATGAGGAAAAACGGCCATCATGTTTATTGAGGATTAGATAAGCAAAGGAAATGCCAAAGTACACCCGGGTCCCTGCCTTAACTGGCAGGCAATTAATCAGACTATTACGGAAAGATGAGTGGATACTCAAAGGACGAACCAGGCATGGTGTGGCATTAGCAAAGCATTTTGGAGACCGCACCAAAGTTACAGTAATACCGGATACCAAGGCATCACTCGATGACGGCACACTAGCCGCAATATTAGGTGTCAAGCAGACCGGTATCGGCAAGAAGGGCTTACTCGATTTAGTTAATAAGTTTGGATTATAGCATCACGCAACAATGACATCGGGAAGCCGCTGCACGTAGGGTTCGATAAAGGTACTTGTTCCGGGTGGTACATGAACTGTAATATTCTTCCTGGGTCTAGCACGATGAAATTCTATATTATTCTCCCTGAAAAACCGTTGCCGTTCTCCCACATCCTCAAGAGTGTTTAGGTGAAGCAACACAGCTTCCTTAATCCTTTTGTCTGCCTCTGGTAGAGACCGACCAAAGGTTGCTGTACCAAGCTCTTTACAATATGCAGTCCACCGCCTACCAGCTCTGCGGAATTCGAGCGTTAAAACTACATATCCTGTAACCCCCACAATTCCCTCCTTCTTTGTTTGTTCAGGCAATTAAGACTCTTGCCTAGCAATCTCTACATCAATATGATAGCACTTGTCAATATTCACGGCAAATTATTACCTGTCTTTAAGGGGTAGTTGCGAAATGATATATAAAATAGCTCCCTGTGGTAGGATCCCACGCCCCTACAGACGCTGACATCTTTATCAGATGACCAACCATTCCCCATGAGCCCTTCTTATTGCTACCAAAATTATTGTAAAATGTTATAGTTCTGTCAATACTTGATTGGCATTTGCAACGAGGTGGGGTCATGGATACTTTGAAAACTAATGTTTTGTATTATGGCGATAATCTGGAAATCTTACGCAAGTATATTCCTGAGAACTCTATAGACCTTGTTTACCTCGACCCGCCCTTTAACAGCAAAAAGGACTACAACATCCTGTTTAAGGAAAATGGCGGTGTCGAGTCCGAAGCCCAGATAAAAGCATTTACAGACACCTGGCACTGGACTCAGGCTGCGGAGAATACCTACCACGATATTGTCACTAATAGGCCATTGAAAGTGGGGCAGTTAATTGGTGCTTTACATGATGCCATAGGACAGAACGACGTCATGGCGTATCTGGTAATGATGGCCAACAGGCTGGTAGAGTTGCACCGTGTCCTCAAGCCAACCGGTTCGCTCTATCTCCACTGTGACCCCACCGCCAGCCACTATCTCAAGCTGGTGCTTGACCAAATATTCGGGCCAGCGAACTTCAGGAATGAGATTGTGTGGAAACGAACATCGGCGCATAGTGACAGCAAGCGGGCTGGACGGATACACGATATCCTGCTCTTCTACTCAAGAGGTGATGAATACACGTGGAACAAGGTGTATCAATCCTATGACACCGAATACGTAGAAAAATACTATAGATACCAAGACCCAGACGGCCGCCTATATGCGTCGGGAGACGTGGCAGCCGCAGGCCCAGGGCCCGCACGCTACTTCAAGGGACAATTGCGGGAGCCTCCGTCCGGCTCCCATTGGCGCTTTTCACAAGAGAAGATCGACCAGTACGTAGCGGAAGGCCGCATCTTCTTCACTCCACATGGTTTCCCTCGCTACAAGCGCTATTTGGATGAGATGCCTGGCATGCCTATCCAGGACATTTGGGCGGATAAAGATGTGCAGTCAGTAGTCTCTTGGTCAACAGAAGGGCTAGGCTACGAAACCCAAAAGCCCCAGCTTCTACTTGAGCGGATAATCAAAGCAAGCTCTAATGAAGGCGATATTGTCCTTGACCCTTTCTGTGGCTGTGGCACAGCACTTGTTGCTGCTCAAAAACTGAATAGACGCTGGATAGGCATTGACATTACTCATTTGGCTATAACCCTGATGCGCAATCGTCTGCGAGATAGCTTTCCCGGCATTCAGTTTGAGGTTATTGGTGAGCCAATAGATTTGGCTTCAGCCAAGGCTCTGGCAAGGCAAGACCGCTACCAGTTCCAGTGGTGGGCGCTTGGCTTGATTAAAGCTAGACCATTGGGAGAGAAGAAGAAAGGCGCCGACAAAGGAATTGATGGAGTTATCCAGTTTATAGATGACCCCAGCGGTAAGCCAAAGCGAGCGGTGGTTCAGGTGAAAAGTGGACATGTGGCGGTAAATGCCGTCAGGGAGCTTAAGGCAGTGGCTGCCCATGACGCTCTAGGCCTCTTTATTACTCTAGAGCCACCAACGGCTCCCATGCAGACTGAGGCGGTAAGCGCTGGCTTTTACCACTCGCCGGGCTGGAATAAAGACTACCCCAAAATACAGATATTGACTGTAGAAGAGCTACTGCATGGCAAAGCTGTTGACATGCCCCCACAAACCCAAACAAATGTTACTTTCGCCAAAGCTCCGAAGGTTTCTAAGAAGGAAGGGGAGCAGCTAGCGATGAAATAGGATTTGGGGTTCTGCTACATCTAGTGGTGGCCCAGTTTAGATTGTTGATAATAAGAGCGAGGGAAGATTGACATGGATGAAAAAAACAAGTATCCCAGTAGGGATTTAACATATGAATGGGGACGAACAGCACCAGAAGAACTTAGCAAAGTGGCTGATGCCTTAGACACAAAAATACTAGTTGTTTTCAGCGTAGCATGTATCATAATCAGTGTCATCACTGCCCTTGCCGATAAGATTCAACTCGGTATGAGTTTAATCCCACTTATTGTTGCGTTTATCAGTTTTATTGTCATATTTATAAAGAGTTTAAGAGTTATCAAGCCTCAAAAGTTCTATGTTGCTGACTCACCTAGAATATTGCGCGAAGATTTCTGGAAGCTTGAACCTGAAGATGCAAAAGCGAAATATTGGGGGCACTTAGAAAAGGATTTTCAAGAAAATTACGATAAGGTTGAAGCTAAAGGACGCATGCTTAAATGCACCATCGTATTATTATTTATAGAGACAATGGCATTACTAGGGTGGCTAGTATGTCTACTTTTTTGAAATCTTGGTCGAAATTTTAGATGGCCTAAGGTCTTTCTGTACACCCACTTTAGGGTTACGAGTAGTTTCTGATTGAGATTGTTTTGGAGGTTTCTTATCACCCATATGATTAGTTTACATCAAATTACACCCAAGTGCAACAGACCGAATCTAGCGGGAAGTCAACAAGAGGCAATACCATAAAATAGAGGAGGCGAACCATGAAATCAGCCGTAAAAGAGCTAGAAGAAAAGGGGAAGGCAGCTAAGGCAGCGTCGAGGAAGCTGGCTTTCCTTTCCACCGAAATTAAGAATAAGGCTTTGCTGAATATTGCTGAATCCATTATTGACAAGCAGGATGAAATCCTGGCTGCCAACAAGATTGATTACGAGGAGGCGAAGGCTTCAGGGATGAGCAAAGCCATGCTCGACAGGCTTATGCTTTCGCCATCCCGCCTGGAGGGCATAGCCCAGGACACAAGGACAGTGGCGGCGCTGCCCGACCCCGTGGGCGAGGTGTTCGAGATGCGTACCTTGCCCAATGGTTTACAGATAAGCAGGAGGCGAGTCCCTCTGGGAGTTATCGGTGCGATATATGAGAGCCGCCCCAATGTTACCGTAGATATATCAAGCCTGTGCCTTAAATCGGGCAATGCCGTCATCCTCCGGGGTGGCAAGGAAGCTATAAATTCAAACAAGGCCCTAGCCAGGATAGCTCAAGAGGCCTGCCACCGGGCTGGCGTGCCAGATGGAGCAATTCAACTTATCGAGTCCACCGAACGGACTTTAGTGAACCAAATGCTCAAGATGAAGGGAATAATTGACTTAATAATCCCCCGTGGCGGTGCTGGTTTGATAAAGCTTGTCTCAGAGAATGCCGCTATGCCGGTAGTTACCGGTGGCATAGGTGTTTGCCATACCTACGTGGACAAGAATGCCGACCTGAATAAGGCGGTAGCTATCGCCTATAATGCCAAGGTTCAGCGTCCCACCGTATGCAATGCTCTCGATTGCATCTTAGTTCATAATCAGATTGCTCAAGCCTACCTGCCGGCTATTGCCAAAGAGTGGGCTAAAGCCGGGGTGGAAATGCACTGCGACGAACAAGCCCTGGCTATACTTAAGCCTGTCCCTTCCTTAAAACTGGTCCCGGCAACAGACGAAGACTGGGGAAAGGAATACCTGTCGCTGAAAGCTGCTATTAAGGTGGTTAACTCGCTGGACGAAGCTTTGGAGCACATTGAGAAATATGGCTCGGGGCACTCCGAAGCTATCGTTACCGAAGACCATTCGGCAGCAACGCGCTTTCTCAACGAAGTGGATGCCGCCTGTGTTTATGCCAACGCCAGCACCCGTTTCACCGACGGCGGGCAGTTTGGCTTAGGCGCTGAGATAGGCATAAGCACCCAGAAATTTCACGCCCGTGGTCCTATGGCTTTGAAAGAGCTAACCAGCTACAAGTGGATTATCCAGGGCAGCGGCCAGGTCCGGCCTTAGCCTTCGTGTAATTAAGGGTGAACACGTTATCACGAGAGCGAGCCGTACATTCTCAAGAGCTCGGCTCGGGAGAGCCAAACCGCCTTAACCTTCACGGATTTACGAGAGGCGGTATGCCTCTTAAGCCAGGGGTTATGATGGGCCTGCATTAGTGCGGTGATGTGGAGTCGGGCCAGCTTTATCCTCAGGGTGTTCGGCAAATCGATGACCTGGAATCCCAACCGTCTAGCCTGAACATGCAAGGCAGTCCAGCCATACACTGCAACGATGCCACCATATTTCCCATCGGCTACTTCTGTGGCCAGAAGTTGCAAGCCATTCTTGAAGTAGTAGCTGGGTCCCCGCGGGAAGCCCCTTATCCACGACCCTGAGCTTGACCGCAGCCTCTCGGTAATCCAAGCATTATTCAAGTGCAGTTTGATGACAGGGTCGCTAGGCCTGACCTCACAACCGTCCTCCAGCTTGATAGAACAGCCCTTGTGACGTCTTACCTCAACGCAGATGATGCTGTTTCTTTCGAGAGGCTTGATACCGAGGACTATTGTATGAACTTTGTTTATGATGGGCAATATGGCCTGTATAATAGCTCCTAATAAAAGGGATGCCATGTATCACCTTGGGAACTCATTTTCACCACCTAATCACGCAGCACCTGCAGGCATAACTCGCTGGAACGCCCGGCAATCTGGCCGCGCTAATAATCCGCGGCTATTGCATTGACTGGTTTACGTTGGAGATAATGTTCTTCCACTTCCCCATATGACGGGAGCGGTCTTCCAGCGTGGTCACCAGTTCAACACGAATAGACGGGCAATCAACGCCCAGGGTATCTAACTTCCGTGCCAGTTGTTCCCTGACGCTGCGAGCTGTGTTTCCATTCCCTTCCTCGAACATCAGCCGCAAGCAGATGCCATCCGGTTCATGAACCACCTGATACTGCCGTATATCGGCGAAGCTTTCGAGAACGTTCCAAAAATGGACAGGATGAACGGCAACCTGTCTCCCCGCTTGACCTTGAAGGTAGAGAACATCGTCATTCCTACCGTTGATGGCAAGAATACGTCGGAATGGCTGGCCACACGAGCACGGCTCCGGAGCCAGTACCATCATGTCAGATATTTCGTAGCGGATGATGGGCTGAGTGAAGCCGAAGAGACTGGTGAAAAGAATCTTGTGTCCTAGAGTCCCGTCGGGCACAGGGCGGTTGTCCTCATCCACCACCTCGACAACGCCCAAATCTTCGAAGATGTGCATCCCCTGGCCAGGGTTGCATTCCATAGCGCGGAGTCCCTCCTGAGTACCATAGATGTCGAAGACAGAACTTTGCCACGCAACCTGGAGCTGCTTCCTCAATTCGCTGGGCAGCGGTTCGCCGCCACCGGCGATAATAGAGGGATTGATACGCAAGCGCCCTTGAAGCTGTTCTGTCACGAGCAGCCCAAGCATGGATGGAAAACCTCGAAGGACGTGGGGTTGAAGGGAATTTAACCGCTGGACCAGCTCTTCGATAGAAGCAGTAGCCGGTAACACGTGAAAACGGTAAAGGCCGATATCCATGCTTAGGGGGAGGCGATAACTATCGTGCAGAGGACTGGGAGAGCCGATGGTAACAATCGTGGGGCGTCTCATTGAAAAGGGAACCACTCCCATCATGGCTGCAATCCGCATGCTTGCCGCCTCCTGAATACTCCATTCCTTCCGATTGAATACCATCACCGTTTTATGCCCGGAGCTACCCGCCGTAGTAAGCACACGATACTCGCCCAGGTAATACTCGTCCCCGGAAACGCGGGCCATGTGTTCTTGTAGTTGGGAGAGGCGCAGCCGGGGGTCAGTGACAATTTGATCGAAGTGTTTCATGTAGGTTTTTTTGTCCATAATAGGAAAGTCTTGGAGACTATGGGGCTGACTTATCTGGTGTGTGCTGTTTAACTCGCGGTAGAAGGGAGACTGTTGAGTTACCCAGTCAAGAAGCTTGGCTAGCCGGCGCTGCTGTAATTCCTCAAGCCTGGCGCGGGGCCAACACTCATGTTTGATTAAGGCTTGGCGATAAGCGATGGCTCGGGCCAGGTCTCCTAAGCGACGTAGTGTGTACGGCTCTCTCATGCAGCGTTTTCCTCGAATTACCCCAGGAGCTCATGTCACCTCCCCTGTCCCCAAGAGTTCATCAGCTCCGGGTAATCCTCGGTTTTTAAAAACTACATCGTTTTACTAGGTATTTTGCATTATAAACTAGTCAATAGTTATTGTCAAGCGTGTCGGGAATTTTTGCGCTGAGAAACACTGCTACCAGGATAATGGATTATCGGAGGAGCACTTTGGGAAATGGAAAAAGCCTTCTCTTTAGCTCGGGTGGATAGCAAAGACATTCTGGATAAGGAGACTTTGAGGACGAAGAGAACTTTGCAAAAAGCAGCAGGCGAGAATACTGCCTGAGACTAATCCTCCTTCTTAGGAAAATCTGGTAAAGGACTGCCAAAATACACTTTGGTATGGGGCCAGGGTATTTCTATACCTTCGGCATCGAAAGCTCTCTTGAGGCGGAGCCGTAACTCTCCCATCACTGCCCACTGCTCCATAGGCTTAACATCGCCCAAAATCTTGATATCTATTCCGGAGTCGCCCAGATTATCAACCCTCAGCGCCTGGGGAGGACTTTTGATTACTTTACGCCATTTTGCATCCTCAGCGAGTTCCTTGCCTACTCGGTTTATCACGCTTATGGCGTGGTCGAGGTCGGTGCCATATGCTACCGAGACATTGAGATTGACCCTGGCAAAGTGCCTGGTGAAGTTGCTGGCTATCCTGATCTCGCCATTGGGTACATGGTGGACTATGCCATCCAGGTCACGGAGCACAGTCTTTCTCAAAGTTACCTCCTCCACCAAACCAGCAACGTCGGCTACCCTGGCTACATCTCCCACCCTGTACTGGTTTTCCAAGATGATGAACATGCCGGCAATGAGGTCTCTTATCAAGTACTGGGCGCCGAAGCCAATGGCTAGGCCGGCGATGCCGAGGCCAACCAGGACTGATGCAATAGGTACGCCCGCCTCATCCAGGATCATCATTACGGCAACTATGACAATGAATACCCGCCCCACCCCAGTCAGGACACCTACAAGCGTGTCTCTCCTTTTCTTGATGCCTTCCTTGCTTTCACCTTTGGTCGTCGCCATGAGACGGCCCACAACAGGCGGGAGAAACTTATTTAAGGCGAACCACAGCACAGCTCCCACCACCACTATAATAAGGATGGGGATGCCATGATTTATCAACCAAGTGACTACGGTGGCCCAACTCAATTCCGGCATTTGCTACCTCCGCTGTTCATGCTTTCTGCATAGATTAACTCTATATTATTTTAAACATAATTTAGCCCGCTGTATAGCTGCACTCCTTGAGAACCTTGAAACTGCACCAGATGTCTTCCTACCCTTCAATAAGTTACTCGATGCTGGAAACCTTGTCAACAACTCGTGCTGCGTAGGTAAAACCCCTATCTTAACCTATCAATGAGCTCTTTCTTGGGAATATTATTCCAGAGGCTCACTCTGGTAAGGATGTCGTTTAGGGTTCCCTTGGCCAAAACCTTGTGCGCCGAGACAGTGATGTTATGTTCACCTAGAGACGTGATTTTCCTAAGTCGGATATGGCTTCCTCGTTGCCTGATGACTTCATAACCCAAATGTTGGAGAAGTCCAACGACATCGTCGCCACTAACTTGTGGAAGTTTGGGCATTTACCAGTTTTACTTCAGACAGAGTCAAGATAGTAATAGGCTCGTCTGTTTCACCATAATGAACAGATACTGCTTCCTTAATATTTTGGTACAAATCATCCAAAGTGTTGCCCTGAGTGAATATATCCTCTCCTATTCCACGGGCACACCAGAATTCACCGTCGAAGTAAGTTTCTATCTTTACCAGCATGTATTGCCTCCGCTTGAAACTCATCCCTATTATAACAGAAACCTCAAGTTTAGTTTGCCCTATTTCAACGATGCTTAAGTTCGGGTGATTTTGTATCTGTCAGGTTCGGAAGTAGCGAACTTGCCCCCCCGAACAGTATTCGAAATCGTTTTATGTCCGCTTCTATCCCTCAATAACCTCTTTGGTGCTGGGAACTCTGCCCAGGATGCGTTCGTCAATCCGGGTAGCTGTATCCAGGGCTCGGGCCAGGGCTTTGAATAAGGCTTCGGCTTTGTGGTGGTCGTTGATGCCGCTGAGCACTTTGGCGTGGAGGTTAATTTTAGCCTCGGAAGCAAGGGAGACCAGGAAATGGCGGACTAAATCAGCGTCCAGGTCGCCTATGCTGGCTTCGCTGAAGTCTGCCTCGATTATGCTGTAGACCCTGCCTCCTATATCCACGGCTACCTCTGCCAGAGCTTCATCCATAGGCACGACAGCGTGTGCCATACGAACAATGCCCTGCTTTTTCCCCAGTGCCTGGTTAAAAGCCTTGCCCAGCGAAATAGCCACATCCTCGACCACATGGTGCTGGTCGGGACCCGAGGCTGAGATTTTTATATCGAATACCCCGTGCTGAGCTAGATGGCTAAGGAGGTGGTCGAACATCCTTATGCCGGTGGTGATTTGAAATTGTCCGCTGCCGTCAATGTTGAGCTCCACCCTGACGGTCGTCTCGGCAGTCTCACGGGCAACTGTTGCTTTTCTTTCAGTCATATTTAACCTCCTTTAACGTCTTAACCAGAGCATCGGTATCCTCAGGTCTGCCCACGCTAATTCGCAGGCAGTCTTTCAATCCAGGAGCATCAAAATGGCGAACAAAGATGCCTTTCTTGCGCAGTTGTTGCCAGATTTCTTTGGCCTTTCCTTCGGGCAGAGAACAGAGGATAAAGTTTCCCTGGGAGGGGTAAGGCTTTAGCCAATCCAGTTCCTTCAGTTTGCCAAATAACCGCTCCCGTTCCATAACTATCTTGGTAACATTAGCACGAAGATACTCTATATCGGCCAGGGAAGCCAGCACCGCAGCCTGGGCTGCGGCATTGGCATTATAGGGCTGCTTAATCTTCATCAAGTAATCAGCAATTTCTACGGGGAAAAAGCCGTAGCCTATCCTTAAGCCGGCTAGCCCGGCCCATTTGCTGAAGGTGCGTAAAACTATCAAGTTAGGGTAAGAGGGCACCAGGTTAGCCATGGTCACATCACTGAATTCAAAATAGGCTTCGTCCACGACAACAATTTTTCCAGTCCCAACAAGCTCCATAATTTCCTTCTCGGTGGCGGTGTCGCCGGTGGGATTATTGGGCGAGGCGACAAAGATGACCTTTGTTTTTCCGGTCAATGCCTTCTTCATACCGACCATATCAAGGGCAAAATCTTCGGTTCGGGGCACATCAACTACCCTGCCTCCACAAACATCGGTGCTAAAGGGGTACATACCGAATGTCGGTGGACAATTAATAACCTCGTCTCCGGGCTTGAGGACAAGCCTGAGGATAAGGTCAATAAGTTCATCGCTGCCCATGCCGCAAACAATGTGCTGGCGTCCCAGGCCGGTATATTCTTCTAAAGCCTTCCGTAGCTCTCTTTGCTCCGGGTCGGGGTAATTATGATAATAGGGATAAGTGGCCAGAGCTTGATAGACCTTTGGGGAACATCCATAAGGATTCTCGTTACCATCAAGCTTTATTACTCTACTCGAAGGCAATTCAGCTCGTTGGCTCAAAACTTCTGTAGGCTCGATAGGGACGTAACCCTTCATGGTCACGAGCTCAGGCCTTATAAGTTTTTTTATGTCCATTTCAACTAAAACCAAAAGTCAAAAATAAGAAATCAAAGTGACAAGTCAAAATGCAAAACCTTTTTATTTTTGCTCTGTATTTTTGCCTTTAGCATTTTAATCTTTTATTTAGCTCTCAGTCTTCTTTCTACAGCCCGGGCGTGGGCATCGAGCCCTTCAGCCTTAGCTATCTCCACAGCGGCCTGGCTCAACTCTCGCATGGCAGGCTCATCCAGGGCGATGATATTGGTAACCTTGAGGAAGTCCATAACACCCAGAGGAGAACCGAAACGAGCGCTGCCCCCGGTGGGCAATACATGGCTGGGACCGGCAACATAATCGCCCAGAACGACAGGCGAGTTTTCGCCTATGAAAATACAGCCGGCGTTGCGAATTTTGGGGATTAAAGCTGAAGCGTCAGATGCCATAATGGAGAGATGCTCCGGAGCGAAGAGATTGACCAACTCCACTGCCTGGGCCATGTCGTCGACCAGCACAAGCATTCCGGCATTAATAACCGTTTCAGCAGTGGAGCGCCGCTTTAATTTTCCCAGTTGTATCTCAATTTCCTTGTCTACCTGGTCAGCCAGGTCAGCCGAAGTGGTGATTAAGATTACTGAAGCCAGGGGGTCATGTTCGGCCTGGGCCAGGAGGTCGGCGGCACAAAGGGCGGGGTCGGCTTTATCATCGGCTAAAATTACTATCTCGCTGGGACCTTCGAGTCCATCGATGTCCACTGTGCCATAAACCATTTTCTTAGCCAGAGTCACAAAGATGTTCCCCGGACCGCAAATCTTATCCACTTTGGGTATCGACTGGGTACCAAAAGCCAATGCCGCAATAGCCTGAGCGCCGCCAAGTTTAAAAATGCGGTCGACCCTGGCAATGTCGGCAGCTACCAACGTAGGTGCCGGAATCCTGCCATCCTTGGCAGGCGGCGAAACCATAATGATTTCCCCAACACCGGCCACTTTGGCTGGTATAGCAATCATCAGCACCGTGGATGGATAGGCAGCGGTGCCACCGGGCACATATAGACCAACCCTTTGTAAGGGCAGAACCTGCTGCTTTAAGTGCTTGTCGATGGGGATTAGGCCGGTCTTGTGTCCACAGGCAAGATGGAAGTCCCATATTCTTCTGGCTGCGAATTCAAGGGCCGAGACAAGTTTCTTGTCTATTGCGTCATAAGCGGCAACGACTTCCCGTCTGGCTACTTCCAGAGAATCCAGTCGGACTCCATCCAGTTTTTCGGTGTAATCCAAGAGGGCTTTATCGCCTTTGCCCCGAACCTCACCGATAATACGGTCGACCACTTCTTGAACTGCAAGCTCTTCGCCAAAGACTTGCTTTATTTGAGCTGTTAGCCCCGGTGACGTGGTGAAGGACTCCCAGAAGTTTTCCCTGGTCAGTAATTGTCTGGCTTTATCGAATCCTTTGACTCTTTTCACGATAATCCTACCCATGGCGGGGATTGCTTCGCCCCGACAAGTCGGGGCTCGCAATGACAAAAAAGAAGACCTGTCACAATAGCCCCGCTCGCAATTTCTGTGTAAGGAACTCCATTTTCTCTTTTTTATCGGGAGATGCAAGACTATCTTTGTTGGCAATCAGACAAGCCGAAGACCGGAAGAGCACATCAATAATCTTTAATTTGTGCTGCTTGAGGGTCTTCCCTGTCTGGGCATTATCAATAAGCATATCGGCGTCCTCGGGTAAAAAAGCCTCGCTCGCCCCCCAGGTTGGAATTAGCTTGTAGGGGTTAATGTGATTATCCCGAAGATACCTGTCGGCAATATTTATGTACTCCGAGGCTACTTTTAGAGGAGCAAACTTACTGCTCTGAACAAGTGACCTCAATTCATCAATGTCAGCCACAGGCATTTCCTGGCTCACGGCAGCGACAATTTTGACGGTGCCAAAGCCGAGAGCAAACAATTTCTTCACCGGGCTTGAGGGAAAGCGGTAGAGATGTTCCAGCAGCCAGTCCTCACCGGTTATGGCTAAGTCGAAATTGCTATTAGCCACCTGCAGAGGCATATCCTGGGGCCTGATTACTTTAATGCCAAGCCAGTCTAAATCAGCGGAGGGTCGGCGGCTCGATACCTCTTCAGAATACCCCTGAAGTGCCAGTCCAGCTTGCTTCAAAAACTGCGAAGCAGGTGCTTGCTGGTGTCCATCAGGCAAAGCCAGGTTGATTTCCTTTGCCTGCCACAAAGTGCGAGAAACCTTTAGTTCCTCAGAGATGTCAAGCCCATTTTCTATTGATGTCGGCGGCTCAGCGGTAAGCTTGGCAGCAAAACAGGTTAATATCTGGCTCAAATCCTTGTTCTCCAGGCTCTCTCGATTGGCTATTAGAAAGGCAGTAACGGGGAGTAATCTTTTGAGGGGAATTAAGCCTTGAGTCGCTATATCTGCTCCACTCTTTCCCCAGAGCACCGCCAGGTCAGCATTTTCCGGGGGATAAGCTTCAGCAGCTCCCCACACCGGGAAAATCCTGAACCTCCTCATTCTGAGATTTAAGGCAAAAGCCTCAGCCAGATTAGGATACTCAGTTACTATACGATAGTCATTTCTCCCGTCTGATAAATCGTTGAGATTGGCTATCCCCGATTCAGCACTGGCAACCACATGTACACTACCTTCACCATAATTTAGACTCGATATTTTTACCAGAGCTCCTGCTGGATATTTCACCAGGAATTCTTCAATCCAATCCAAACCACAAATACCCAGGTCGTAATTCCCGACAGCCACCTGTATGGAAATATCTTTTTCCTGAAGTATTTTAGCGGAAAGACTTGGAAACCTTGCCGAGCGAATGCGATATTGCTTCGTTTTATCGCTATAATCCTGGAATCCCAGGCCTATCTCGGCAAGCAAGCTAGCCGTAGGCGATAGAAACCTGCCTTTAGGGAGGGCGAGTTTTATGTAGCCGGCTTGGTAGTTCCTCATCCCTCGCTTACCACTTTAAGAATCTCTGCTATGGAAGCGGCATCCCGCCGTCGCCTTTGTATACAATCCGTGAGCACAAACGGAGAGGGCTCCTTTCCAGAAACCAGGACGACCCACCTGTAATTAGATTCTTTCCGACCCGTGAAGTCAAGCTCTGCTGGGTGTCCGGCATCACGAAGTGATTCCGCCACAGCAAAGCACGTCTTTACTATTTCCGGAGTTAATTCCTTGCCCTTAACTAAAATTCCACAATCGCCCCTTCTCTCTTTCTCCAGCGGAAGTAATTTCATGATAGGGTCCACATACAGGGCAAATCCGCAGGCGGGGATGTCCTCTCCATTCATAAAAGGCACAAGGCTATCATATCTTCCTCCGCCACCTATCTTTTCCCCGGCAGCCAGGAACTGAAAACAGATCCCAGTATAATACTCAAACCCATGTATCGCTGTGATATCAATTTTATAGCTGCAACCCAGGTTATCCAGTAATGTGGTAACGTTTATGAGGTCCTCCAGGCTGGACTTGAAGTCCTGCGAAGCTTTGGGGAATGAAGCTCTTACATTGTATAGAAAGCTGCTCGATTTTCCCTTGAGACCTAATAGCGCAGCTATGAGCCTCTCGATTTCGGGGTTAGTGGATTTCGCCTTGGTCAATGCCTGCCAATTTCCTTCCAAAATGCGGTTCGTCATCTTAGCCTCCTCGCCGGGGCTGAGCTTCAACTCTTTGAGCAATGCCTTCACCAAGCCAGCATGGGACAGTTGCAGCCCGACGTTGCTGATGCCAAGTCTGCGGATAACCTCTTCAGCCAGCAGGATTATCTCCACGTCCGGGGCCAATTTGGCACCACCGAAAAACTCAGCACCACACTGCCATCGCTCCCTGTTCTCTTTCCCTGTTCCCTCGAAAGCGAAGATATTAGTCACATAGAAAAGCCTGGCTAACTCTTGTCCACTTAGATTGTCGATGTAGAGTCTGGCTACAGGAATAGTGCCATCTGGCCTCAAGACGACCCGCTCACCACTCCAGCCATCCCAATCGAGAAAAGAATATACCTTGCTTAACATGCTCGGAGTAAGTGTTCCCGTGGCGGTAAACAAGTGGAGGTATTCTAAGGTTGGCGTCCTCACCTCCTGGTAGCCCCAGTTAAGACAACAAGTCCGGAAGACATCTTCAATAAGGCGAAAGCGTAACATGTCCTCGGGGAGCAAGTCCTGCATTCCCTTACATTTTTGGTTTTTCATCCTTAGCCTATTCTACACTAAGCTGTGTCCAGCTTCAATGATGAACTTGAAAAGTTTGTTGCTTTTGATTGCGTAGTTTATAATTAACTTGAGGATAATGCGAGATGCTTAGAACCGGGCTTAGGCTTTTTTTCCTTGCATTGCTTGTGCTTCCCGTAGCTGCGGGTTTAGGAGGCAGCCTGCTCGCTACCGCTAGCCCTACTACCGTGGAAGTCCTTACCGTGGATGGCACCATTGTGCCCGTGATAGCTGACTATATCGATCGGGGTATCAGCCAGGCGGAGGAGAACGACGCTACTGTCTGTATAATTGAGCTAAACACCCCCGGTGGGCTTCTTGACTCAACCGAGAAGATAGTCCAGAAGATTATGAACGCCGATGTGCCCATCGTGGTTTACGTCTCACCCCAAGGCGCCTGGGCTGCCTCAGCGGGAACTTTCATTACCCTATCTGCTCACATAGCGGCGATGGCACCGGCCACGACTATCGGCGCTGCCCACCCTGTATCTGCTGGCGGAGAGGAAATACCAGAAGACCAGATGAAAAAAATAGTCGAGTTCTCGGCTAAGTGGATGAGGACTATAGCTGAGGAGCGTGGCCGCAACATGGAAGAAGCCGAGCTAGCAGTTACGCAAAGCAAATCGTTCACCGATGTCGATGCACTGGAATATAACCTTATCAACCTGCGAGCTGACAATTTAGAAAGCCTTATTTCCCAAATCGATGGCTGGGAAGTCACTTTAGCCAGCGGCGAGGAAGTTATCATTGATACTGCGGACTATGTTCAAACTAGAAACGAAATGAATGCCATTGAAAAATTCTTGCAAACCCTCAGCGACCCTAACATCGCCTATATCCTGTTTACTCTGGCTACCATAGGGTTAATTACCGAGATTTCCAACCCGGGGCTGGTTTTTCCCGGGGTCGCCGGTGGCATCAGCTTATTCCTGGCGTTTTACTCCCTGGGTGTGCTTGATGCTTACTGGGGAGGCCTAGCACTTATTTTACTTGCCGTGGGACTTTTTATCGCCGAGTACTTCACCACTAGTTTTGGGCTATTGACAGCCGGAGGTATAGCTGCGCTGGTCATGGGCTCGTTGATATTGTTCAGCTATAGCCCGGGGATAGAGGTAAATAGAGGTTTAATTGCCGGGGTTGCAGTAGGCTTTACCGCTTTCGCTATCTTTGTCGTCGGCGCCATTATCCGCGGGCAAAGGCGACGCAAGGCTACCGGGGCTGAGGGAATGATAGGGAAAACGGCCATAGCCAAAACTCCCCTCGACCCTACGGGCACGGTTTTAACCCAGGGAGAATTATGGACGGCGGCATCGGAAGGCGGCAGAATAGCACCGGGTGAAGAGGTGATAATAACCAAAGTGGAAGAATTGAAATTATGGGTGGCAAAGAAATCAAAAGAATAGGAAGGTGACATTTATGGATTTTATGGATTTCGAAATGACTGGCCCAATTATCATAGCCATAGTTTTTGCCGTCGCTTTTATCATTTTCGTTATTTACGCCATCGTAAAAGGCCAGAAGCAAAAACTCTCGGCTGGTGTAGAGGAGATGATAGGGAAGGAAGCTGTGGTGCAAACGACCCTCAACCCCAAGGGCACGGTCCTGGCTGAGGGAGAGTTATGGACAGCCATAGCCGAAGGTAGTAAAATAGAACCTGGAGAGGAGGTGATAATAACCAAAGTAGAAGGATTGAAATTGTGGGTGACCAAAAAATCTAAAGAGAAGGAGGAAAAATGAACGTTTTTATTTATTTTATTATCGCAGTAGTAGTAATAATACTTTTGTCGGCAGCTATCAAAATCGTTCGAGAGTATGAAAGAGGGGGCGTTTTTCGCTTGGGCAGGTGGGTTGGCCTTAGAGGACCGGGCCTGGTCCTCATTATACCTTTCATTGAGAATATGCGGAAACTTGACCTTCGGGTAATCACCATGGACGTTCCAGAGCAAGAGTGCATCACCCTGGACAATGTTACTGTCAGGGTTGACGCCGTAATTTACTTTCGGGTGGTCGATGCCGCAGAGGCTATTCTCAAGGTGCTCGACTATATCAAGGCAACCTCGCTGCTTGCCGCTACCACCTTAAGAAATGTTGTCGGACAATCCACGCTGGATGAGTTATTAGGCCAGCGGGACAGGCTCAACGAAAAGATACAGGCGGTGGTTGATGAAGGCACTAATCCCTGGGGTATAAAAGTGAGCATGGTGGAGGTTAAGGATGTGCAACTGCCGCAAACAATGCAGAGGGCTATGGCAGCCCAAGCTGAGGCTGAGCGAGAGAGGAGAGCCAAGGTGGTTCACGCCGAGGGTGAAGCCCAGGCGGCAGAGAAATTGGCCGAGGCTGCCAAAGTTATTTCCAGTCAGCCTTCAGCTCTACAGCTTCGCTATTTGCAGACATTGTCAGGCATTGCCTCCGAGAGAAGCAACGTCATTCTGTTTCCTTTGCCCATGGATTTACTGGCTCCCATTTTGGGCAAGATTAGTGAGTCAGAGAAAAGTAAATAGTATGACATAATCCGTGTCAATAGCACATAGCGAGAGCGTTTAGTGACGTCATTCTGAGAGTCCAAATGGGGTTGGAAGACGAAGAATTTCTAGCCACCATCCTGAGCTACGCGAAAGGCTCAGAATGACACCTTAATTCTGTCATTGCGAGGCTACGATAGTGCCGAAGCAATCTCCCTCTCGTGTCGTTGCGAGGAGCGAGATTCCTCGCTTATGCTTCGGAACAGGCCCCGCAATCTCGGTAGGGCAGATGATTGCCACGCACCTTGCAGGTGCTCGCAACGACAAAAAGTGAAGGCCTCAGGATGACAAGATGCGAAGGTCTCAGAATTACAAGCGGAGGTTATTAATCCATTTCCATCCCAAGGTAATACCTGGACCCGAGAGAGTCCATTGGATAAATTTTCTTAACTCAGGGGGTAGCTATGGCCAATAAAACTAAGCAAGAATGGCGTGAAACTACATTGGCTTCGGCTTTAAAGCGTGCCGCCGAGCGTCAGGAGAAGTTTGAAACCAGCTCTGGCCTGGAGATTGATACTGTTTACACACCGGAGGACTTGGTAAATTTTGACTACACTCGGGATTCAGGTTACCCCGGAGGGTATCCCTTCACCCGGGGTGTCCAGGCGAATATGTATCGGGGCAGGATATGGACAATACGCCAGTACGCTGGCTTTGGTACTGCTGAGGAAACTAACCAGAGGTACCGCTATCTCTTAGAGCAAGGGCAGACTGGCCTGAGCATAGCTTTCGACCTGCCCACACAAATCGGTTATGACTCTGACCATCCCTTAGCTAGAGGCGAGGTGGGCAAGGTTGGTGTTGCCATAGACAGTCTCCGGGATATGGAGATTCTTTTTCAGGATATACCTCTGGATAAGGTAAGCACTTCCATGACCATAAATGCCACTGCCCCGATTCTCCTCGCCATGTATATTGCCCTGGGTAAAAAACAAGGAGTCGAGCCAGCTAATTTAAACGGCACTACTCAAAATGACATACTCAAGGAGTACATTGCCCGGGGTACTCATATCTTCCCGCCCCGTCCTTCCATGAGGTTGGCCACTGATATATTTGCCTACTGTGCCAAGCATGTCCCTCGCTGGAATACCATCAGTATCAGTGGTTACCACATACGAGAAGCTGGTTCCACCGCGGCTCAAGAAATTGGCTTCACCCTCGCTAACGGTATTGCTTATGTTCAGGCAGCTATTGATGCTGGGCTTGATGTAGACACATTCGCTCCCAGATTATCATTCTTCTTCAATAGCCATATCAACTTTTTTGAAGAGATTGCCAAATTTAGAGCGGCACGACGCCTCTGGGCGAAGATTATGAGGGAGAGGTTTGGGGCTAAAGAGCCACGTTCCTGGATGCTTCGCTTCCACACTCAAACTGCTGGATGTAGCCTCACTGCACAGCAGCCTCATAATAATATTGTGCGGACAGCCCTAGAAGCCCTGGCTGCAACATTAGGAGGTACTCAATCGCTGCATACTAACTCCTTCGACGAAGCTTATGCTCCGCCTTCTGAAGAAGCAGTGACCATAGCTGTGCGGACTCAGCAAATACTGGGCTACGAGAGTGACATTGCTGCTGTCGTCGATCCCCTTGGTGGCTCTTATTACATAGAGCATCTAACATACAGCCTGGAAAAGGAAGCCGGGGAGTATATCGCCAAAATTGATAGCATTGGTGGTGCCGTAGCTGCCATAGAGCAAGGATATCAGCAGAGGGAAATTCAGGACTCTTCTTACCGCTACCAGAAAGAAATTGAAGGCGGTAAACGTACCGTGGTAGGGGTAAATAAATTCGTCTCTTCTTATCCTAAAATAGTGGGCCTGCTTCGAGTCAAGCCAGAAGTGGAAAAAAGACAAAGAGAGCGGACCGCCCAGGTTAAGAAAGACAGGAACAACGGCAATGTCAACCAGGCGCTTAAGCGATTGGAAGATGTCGCCCGAAGCAAGGATAATACCATGCCCGCCTTTCTTGAATGTGTGGAGGCTTACGCCACCGAGGGTGAGATATGTGATGTACTGCGCAAGATTTTTTCTACCCAAAAAGAATTCCTGGTTTTTTAAGAGACAGCCTTCAAGATTTATAGTACTAGCTTTAAAGGAGGTGAAATGGCCAAAAAAGTTGACCACATCGGTATTTTAGTCAGCAATCTCGATGAAGCGATAAAACTTTATGAGGATTGTTTCGGCGCCGAGGTTGACAAGATTGAAACCCTCCCTGAGCGAGGAGTAAAGGCCGCCATCCTTTCCTTAGCCCAGGGCGCCAATCTAGAACTTTTAGAACCACTTCCCGACAGTAATATGGCTAAAGTCTTGGAGAAAAGAGGGGAGGGCCTCCACCATATAACGTTTGAAGTTGACGATGTAGATAAGGAGCTTAGCCGCCTCTCTGAAACGGGGGTAGAATTAATTGATAAGAAGGCTCGCCCTGGCTTAGAGGGTATGGTGGCTTTCATTCACCCCAAATCGCTTAGAGGGGTGCTTGTTGAGCTTTGTCAGAAGACCTAGGAGGGAGCAGATTATGAATAAAGGTAGAATTCGTGTTCTGCTAGCCAAGCCTGGTTTAGATGGACACGACCGGGGCGCTAAAGTGGTAGCGAGAGCTTTGCGGGATGCCGGAATGGAGGTAATCTATACTGGTATCCGACAAACTCCCGAGATGATTGTCGAGGCAGCTATCCAGGAGGATGTAGATATTATTGGGTTGAGCATCCTGTCGGGAGCTCATTTAGAGCTCTTTCCATCAATCATAGAAGGATTAAGAAAAAAAGGAAGAGCAGATGCCCTGGTTATCGCTGGGGGCATAATACCCGAAAATGATATTCTCACCTTACAAAAAATGGGCGTAAAAGCTGTTTTTGGCCCGGGCACTTCCACAGAGGACATAATCAGCTTCATCCAGAAGGAAGCGACCGCCAAATAGCAGGCTTATCAAGACTTATTCCGGGCAACGCCAATAAGGTCAGTGAGATTATCCACCCCTTTGTCCAGCATAAAATGCTCTATCCCCTCCAGTATAGTAAGACAGCTATCAGGACTGGTCAGGCTGGCTGTGCCAATCTGTATGGCCGTAGCTCCGGCCATAATAAACTCCAGGGCATCCTCAGCACAAGCAATGCCGCCGCATCCTATCACTGGAATATGGACCACCCTGGCTGCCTCGAATACCATATAAAGAGCCACAGGCTTGATAGCGGGACCAGAAAGCCCGCCTGTAATATTCCCTAAGCGTGGCTTTCTCTCGTCTATGTCGATTGCCATGCCCTTCAGTGTGTTAATCAGGGATATGGCATCAGCCCCAGCTTCTTCCGCGGCTAAAGCGATTTCCTTAATATCGGTTACATTGGGGCTCAACTTAACGATAAGCGGTAAGGTGGTGGCAGCTTTGACCGTTGAAGTTAGCCGAGCGGCAAGCTTGGGATCGACACCAAATTCCATTCCTCCTGCGGAAACATTGGGGCAGCTGATATTTAGCTCGATGCCGCTGATCCCGGGCACGCCTTCTAACTTGCTGGTCACA